>Ga0207696_1000255_pt1 | contig 69740 bp, 55 predicted proteins | sample KBSS54metaG_FD_184403 | JGI IMG/M metagenome (GOLD analysis project Ga0207696, IMG submission 184403) | Switchgrass rhizosphere microbial communities from Kellogg Biological Station, Michigan, USA - KBS S5-4 metaG (SPAdes) (version 2) | ecosystem: Host-associated > Plants > Roots > Rhizosphere >... | reverse complement strand
ACAGACGAGGTCAGGAGCAAGTCCTGCCTTCAGCAGCGATCGGCCTCCCCAGAAACATATCTCTCTTTGACTACACAGCGAGCTTAACCGCTTCTCGCTTTGTGTGTGCTTAACATACAAGCAGCGGACCTGGCCGCGTCACGATCGCCCCGCACCATCAGGCACACCGCTAGCCCAACTGCCTAGCGCGACTCGATCACCGCGATCACCACGGTCTTGATGATGAACGCCAGCACGCCCAGCCCCAGCACCGCGAACAGGATCAGGGTGCCCAGCCGCCCGGCCCTGGACTTCTTCGCCAGGTCCCAGACGATAAACCCCATGAACCCCACCAGGGCAGTGACGAGAATTCGCAGCATCCAGCCTTCGAATACATCCGGGTCCATGTGGCCGTTCCTCAGGTGCGCAGGTGGGTCAGCGGCAGTTCGGTGCTGGACAGCACCTGGTTCAGCACAAAGCTGGAACGCACGCTGGTCACGCCCTCGATGCGGGTCAGGTGGCCCAGCAGCAGTTTTTGATAGTGGTCCATGTCGGGCACCACCACCTTGAGCAGGTAGTCCGCTTCCATGCCGGTCACCAGGCTGCATTCCAGCACCTGGGGCAGGGCGCGCACGGCGGCTTCGAAATTCTCGAAGCGCTCGGGGGTGTGGCGGTCCATGCCGATGTTCACGTAGGCCGTCAGGCTCAGGCTGAGCATCTTGCGGTCCAGCAGGGCGACCTGGCGAGTGATGTAACCGTCATCTTCCAGTTGCTTGACCCGGCGCGAGCAGGGCGAAGGCGACAGGCCGATGCGTTCGGCCAGTTCCTGGTTGGAGATGCGGGCATCGCGCTGCAATTCGGCGAGAATGCTCAGGTCATAACGGTCCAGCTTGCTCATGGATCTGCCCTTGATCTTTAATATTGCTGCAAATTATCCATCTGAAGGCAAAAATTGCGCAAGTGATGTTTTCGTCAGCAATCTTCGCAATCCCCTGCCGCCGCCTTCGTCTTATGCTTATACCCAGAATCACTACCCGGACATGAGTCCACTGCGACCCGCCCAAGCAGGCAGGTCGCGGCCACCACCCCCACAGGGGATGCGCTGGCCCCCGGGTTGCACGCGGTCCAGAAGACAGCGTGAGGTGAGCCGGCGCCACAAGCGTCGAGCCGGACGGAAGACACTAAAGGGAGGCCGACGGGCCTCCCTTCTTTCTTTGTGGGCGCTGTAAAAACCCGCGCAACAAAATCATGTCCCGGCCGATACCCTCCTCATACACCCTGATAGACTTGAAGAACCGAAAGGTCGTTTCCAGTCTTGTCTGTACGCCCTAACCCCCGTGAGGAAAAGCATGAAGTCGCGCATCTGGCAGTTGGCAGGTGTTGGTTTGCTCTGTGTGAGTGTCAGCGCTCAAACCCTGGCCGAAGGGCCAAACTCGCAAGAAGAACAGCGGGGCAACCAGCATGGACCGCAAGGGCAACAAAATCACCCGCAGCCGCAACAGCAGCAGAATCACCCGCAGCCGCAACAACCACCTCAGCAACAACAGCAGCAACAGCGCCCGGTGCAGCAGAGTGGGCAATACCAGTTTCACCAGCAGAACTTCAACCGGGACGAGCCTGCGCGTCAGCAGCAGAATTTCAACCGCCCCGAGCCTCAGCGCCAACCGCAGCAGCCACCCGTGCAGCAGCAACAGCCGCGCCCGCAGCAGCAGAGTGGCCAGTATCAGTTTCACCAGCAGGACTTCCCGCGCGCCCAGGACCCGAACAACCGCAACCAGTTCGACAACCGCCCCGCGCAGAATTTCGAGCAGCCCTCCATTCGGCCCAAGCCCGATGAAGTGCGCCAGACCCAGCCGCCCATTCGCGGCAACTACGCCGACATGCCCAACCGCGACCGTCGTGATGACCGCCGCTGGCCTGGCCGCCCCGATGGTCATGGCAATGGCTGGGGCCCTGGCCCGCAATACCGGCCCGGGCAGTTCGTCGACCGTTTCCCCGGGCAGTCCTACCGCGTGCCATACCGGGGGGGCGACTACTTTTTCTCGGGGGGCTACTGGTACCGGCCTGAAGGCCCGCGCTACATAGTGGTGTCACCGCCTTATGGTATCCGTACCCGTTACCTGCCGGACTATGCCCGGGAAGTATGGGTGGGCGGCGCACTGTTCTTCCTCGCCGCAGGCAGCTACTACCAGTGGCTGGACTCGAGCCAGGAGTACCAGGTGGTCAACCCGCCCACCGCCCAGCCGGAGCCCGCGCCCAACCCCTATGACGTGAACCTGTACCCGGCCTACGGCCAGAGCCCCGAGCAGATGGCTCAGGACAAGTACGAGTGCTATCGCCAGGCGGTGCAGCAGACCGGATTCGACCCGGCCACTGCCACCTATGCGCCTGAAGAGGCCGTGGTGTACGGCTACCGCAACGCCTTCGGCTCCTGCCTGACCACCCGCGGTTACAGGGTGTACTGACGCGGGTCGGTGCGGCTGGCCTTGAGCACTTCCTGCGGGTCGGCGTGCACCAGCACTTCGGCCTGTGGGTAGGTCTTCATGATCGCTGCCTCCACCTGTTCGCACAGGTCGTGGGCGGCGGTCAGGGTCAGGTGGCCTGGCAGTTCCAGGTGCAACTGCACGAACCAGTGGTTGCCGGACATGCGCGTGCGCAGGTCATGGGCGCCCAGTACGCCGGGCACACCACAGGCCAGGGCCAGCATCTGCTCGCTGACATCGGCCGGCAGTTCCTGGTCCATCAGGATGGCCGAGCTTTCCCGGGCGATCTGTACCGCGCTCCAGAGGATATACAGGGAAATACCCAGGCCGAAAAAGGCGTCCATCTGGCCGAGGCCGAACTGTGCCAGCAGCAGCGCTACCAGAATGCTGCCGTTGAGCATCATGTCCGAGCGGTAATGCAAGGAGTCCGCGCGAATGGCCGTGGAGCCGGTTTCGCGGATGACCTTGTACTGGATGGCCAGCAACCCTGCCGTGAGCACCAGCGACAGCACCATCACTGCGATGCCCAGGCCTGCCTGGCCCAGTGGTTGCGGGTTGTGCAGCCGCTCGACCGCCTGGTAGGCGATCAGCACCGCACTGAAACCGATGAACAGCGCCTGGGCCATGCCTGCCATGGCCTCTGCTTTGCCGTGGCCGTAACGGTGGTCATCATCGGCCGGGCGCAGGGCGTAATGCACCGCCAGCAGGTTGAGGAATGAAGTGGCGCCGTCCAGTACCGAGTCGGTGAGGCCGGCCAGCAAGCTGACCGACCCGCTCAACCACCAGGCCACGGCCTTGGCGATGATCAGAATGGCGGCCACCGTCAGCGAAGCGCGGGTGGCCAGGCGCAGCAGTTTGATGTGGCGAGCGGATGGGGTCATGGGGGCCTTTTCTTACGCGGCGGGTTTGAGGCCGAACATTGCCAGCTGTTCGACGCTGCCACGGCTTTCGATCAGGCGCGGGTCATTCAGGGGCAGGCTGCGGCCTAGTTCGTTCTGCAGAATGGCTTCCAGTTTCGCCCGGTCTACCTTGCCATCGGCGGTCACCGCCTCGCGGAGTTTTTCCGGGGCTACCTGGGCTGTCTTGCCGTGAGGGAAGTAGATGGCGCCAGTGGCGAAATCGACGCCGAACGCGATCAGGCCCGGGATGATATAGAACAACAGGCCCACGGCGTCGGCGATGACGATGACCGGGTCGACATGGCCGTCGATCTGGCCGCGACGATCAGGGTAGAACAGGCTGCCGCAGGCAGTCACCTGGGTCAGCAGGGCGCCCACCAGGACGCCACCGATCAAACGCGAAGGAATACGCATGGGAATCTCCGTAATGAAGGACACAACGTTACAGGCAAAACGCCGTTACCAGTAGATAAGACCATGATAATAGGGCGCGGGTTCGCCGTTATACTCGTCGGCTTGCTTGGGAGCCACCATGATTTCATTGCCGATTGATGCCGTTCTGCCAGCCCTTCGTGAAGCCCTTTCGGCCCGCCACGAAGCGGTCCTCGAAGCCCCGCCCGGTGCTGGTAAAACCACCCGGGTGCCGCTGGCGCTGCTCGATGAGCCATGGCTGGCGGGCCAGACCATTCTCATGCTGGAGCCACGGCGCCTGGCGGCCCGCGCGGCGGCCGAGCGCCTGGCCAGTGAGTTGGGGGAGAAGGTCGGTGAAACTGTCGGTTACCGCATTCGCCTGGAAAGCCGGGTTGGCCCTGAAACCCGTATCGAGGTTGTGACCGAGGGCATTCTTACGCGGCGTCTGCAGGAAGACCCGGCGCTGGAGGGCGTGGGGCTGGTGATCTTTGACGAGTTCCATGAACGCAGCCTGGACGCCGACCTGGCGCTTGCACTGAGCCTCAACGGTCGCGAACTGCTGCGCGATGACCCGCCGCTGAAGATCCTGCTGATGTCGGCCACCCTGGAAGGCGAGCGCCTGGCCGCCATGCTGGATAATGCCCCCGTGGTGCGCAGCGAAGGGCGCATGTTCCCGGTGGATATCCGCTGGGGCCGGCCGTTCCAGCCGGGTGAATACGTGGAGCCGCGGGTGGTCAACACCGTGCTCGAAGCGCTCAACGACGAGACCGGTAGCGTCCTGGTGTTTCTGCCGGGCCAGGCCGAGATTCGCCGTGTGCATCAGCAGTTGGCCGAAGCCTTGGGCGAAGGTGGCAACGTGCTGCTGTGCCCCCTGCACGGTGAACTGGACCTGGCCGCCCAGCGTGCCGCCATTGACCCGGCACCTGCCGGGAAGCGCAAGGTGGTGCTGGCCACCAACATCGCCGAGACCAGCCTCACCATCGACGGCGTGCGCGTGGTCATTGATGCGGGCCTGGCACGGGTGCCGCGCTTCGACCCGGGCAGCGGCATGACCCGGTTGGACACCCAGCGTATCTCCCGCGCCAGCGCCACCCAGCGCGCTGGCCGGGCAGGGCGGTTGGAACCGGGCGTGTGCTACCGCCTGTGGTCAGAGGCCCAGCATGAGCAATTGGCGGCGTACGGCGCCGCTGAAATCCTCCAGGCCGACCTGGCAGGGCTGGCCCTGCAACTGGGGCGCTGGGGCGTCACGCCCGGCCAGTTGAGCTGGCTCGACCTGCCCCCGGCGGCTGCCTACAACCAGGCCCTGGACCTGTTGGTACGCCTGGGGGCGCTGGCTGACGCGGGCGCGGTCAGCCTCACTGACCATGGTCAGGCCATGGCCCAGTTGCCTGCCCACCCACGCATCGCCCATTTGCTGTTGCGCGGGCATGCCCTGGGGCTGGCGGACCTGGCCTGCGACGTTGCGGCATTGGTGGGCGAACGCGACATCCTGCGTGGCGCCGGCGCCGACCTGCACAGCCGCCTGGGCCTGGTGTCAGGCGAGCAGCGCGGTGCGCGCGGCAGCCAGGGCGGTGTCCAGCGTGTACGGCAACTGGCCAGGCAATACCGCGGCTACCTCAAGGGCAATGGCCGCCAGCCGGTGGTCGATCCCCAGCACCCGCGCTGGCTGGGCGCGTTGCTGGCGCTGGCCTACCCGGACCGCGTCGCCCAGCAACGCCGGGCCGGTGGCGGCGAATACCGCCTGGCCAACGGCCGCGCTGCCCAATTCGGCGAACCGGACGCGCTGATGAAACACGAGTGGATCGTCATCGCTGACCTAGGGAGCCGCCAGGGCCAGCGCGAAGAGCGCATCTACCTGGCCACCGATTTCGACGCGCAGCTGTTGGACGGCGTATTGGCCGAGCAAGTGCGTCAGGTGGACCAATTGGAATGGGACGAGCGCGAAGGCGTGCTGCGCGCCGAACTCCAGCGCAAGGTCGGCGAGCTGGTGCTCAGCCGTGAACCATTACCCGGGCTGGACGACGCGGCCAGGGCGCACGCCCTGGCCGGCCTGGTGCGGCGCAAAGGCCTGGAACTGCTGCCCTGGACCCCCGAGCTGCGCCAGTGGCAGGCCCGGGTCGGTCTGCTACGCCAACTGGACCTCGACAAACAAGGCGCCAGCGAATGGCCGGACGTCAGCGACGCCGCGCTGCTGGCAACGCTGGAAGACTGGCTGGAACCTTACTTGGGGAAAGTCACCCGACTGAGCCACTTCGGCAACCTGGACCTGTCCTCCATTCTGCGCAACGCCTTGCCCTGGCCGCTGCCCCAGCGCCTGGACGAATGGGCGCCGCAGCACCTCACCGTGCCATCAGGCAGCAACGTACGGCTGGACTACAGCGAACTGCCGCCGATCCTGGCGGTGCGCCTGCAAGAACTGTTCGGCCTGGAAGACACCCCGCGCATCGCCAATGGTCGCCTGCAGGTCAAGCTGCACCTGCTGTCGCCGGCGCGGCGCCCGGTGCAGGTCACCCAGGACCTGGCCAACTTCTGGCGTACCACTTATGCCGAAGTGAAGAAAGACCTGAAGGGGCGCTATCCAAAGCACTATTGGCCGGATGATCCGTTGGTGGCGGAGGCTACGGCGCGGGTGAAGCCGAGGGGCAAGTGAGGGTAATTTGGGGGATGCTGGGTGAGCGTCGTTGCCTCGCGCTCACATTGAGCAGCTTCCGAGGTCAGTAAAGCTGAAGTTTTGAGAGAAGGCGAGAGTAGGTCTAGTCACTTGTTAATAACGGCCAGCAATTGGCCGAGGTCCAAGAGTTTGCCGAGGCGACCCCACACTGCGCTAGTCGCTTACATATGGTCGTCGTTCAGAAAAGGGTAGTTGGTTATCTGCGCTATTGTTTTTGGTCGAGAGAGAAAGTGCTACGTGATACATAATGTTTCATAAGTCATGGAGGTGGATCTGTAATGTCGGCTTGAATGGCTCGCTACTAAGTTTGGTAGTTGTGCGGAAGCTTAAGTAATGGTAGTAGTATCGCAGCGCAAGGAGGCTATCAGATCAAGGCATTTTTGGATTTTTGGGCCTATACTGCGGGTCAGCTGGTTCGGAAGTGTAGACAAATTTTCTTACAAAATAATTAAAAAAACTGTGTGGATCTCCGAGGTGCGCATGACATGTGAGTGCATGAAGTGGTATGCCCAGACCGATGCTGCATTTGATAAAGCTCGTGGGCTAAGTGATGTTGGGCGTATCCTTGGGCAAGAAGCCGCTGGGGGGCGCTTCCAGCAGGCCATTCTGATCATGAAGTCATCGGTGCCATTTTCGCGCCCCAGTTTCTACCTAATGACTGGGGAAGGCCCGCCGGCGCTCCATCAAGGTGGCGATGGAAGACTCTCTGGGCTTGATCGGGTATTGAGTCGAAGCGTTGCTTCAGCGGATGTAACGGTATGGTCTCAAGCCTTAGCTCTTGAAGATAGCGTTTGTTGTGCCGGCCTGGTAAGCGAGCTAGGAGTGCACGGTATCACCTACGCAGCAATGGGTGCTAATAGTACATTGTACTCCATCTCTTACACGCGGAATGGACCAGCAGTGACAGAGGGTGACAGGGGCGCAGTCGCTTGGAAGCTTAGATATCTAAATGACTTGGTCCGGCGATATTGCGAGGCTTTGGATCTTTTTGAGTGTGGTACGCCAGCGCTGACGGAACGAGAGATTGAAATACTCCGATGGACGGCGGATGGGAAGTGCACAAATGGTATTGCTACGATCCTCGGGATATCTGGTAATACCGTCAACTATCATCTGAAGCAAATATCCAAAAAAATGAACTGTAACACGAAGCTACAAGCGGCTACTTATGCGGCAGCTATCAATATGATATAGGCGATATGCCTCTCCAATGCAGTTTGGCTATTGACGCGGTTTGCTCTCAGCGGTGATCGTCCTACCGCAAGTATTGGTGGCCGCAGGTCCAATTTTAAGGCTCAGCCTGATGTCTGTCAGAGCCGAGAGGCAGAGCCATGATGGGGGTATGTCGCAATATTGAAAGCGCAGCCTCTATAAGGCAAAGTCGCTACTGTGAAGGTGTTATGAAATTGCGCAGTTTAAGCAGGGCGTAGGGCTGTTTTTAGTTTTGTTGTTTGTGGGTTTGAAATGATAAGAAGAATTTCTAATTGTGGGTGTCTACGGTGGAGTTAGTGTCGCTATTGTTTGCTATGTCGAGATATATAATAATCGATTGTCGGTATTTGTCGTAGCGGTCGTACGCTTGAATGGTCGATTATCGTTACTTCGGACGAAAGAGCCAAATCTTCTAGCCTCAGCGCCTAAACTGAAGGCATGGGTATTGATTCGTTGAATCTGATCGATGTGGTGATGTCGGTAGAGCGCGTGTTCGGCACAGAGCTGTATGATGATGCGCTTGTTCGCGGTCGCGCCGTCTGCGAACTGTGGCGCGAAATTGAAAGCGCCAAGGCCTGAGGCATTCATCACTAGTCGTGATTAACGCACGCCGGATCACTCAAGCAGTGTGGGGAGCCACGGGCTCGATTTGAACCCTGGTAATGCCACCATCGAGATGAGTTTGCACATTTTCCGCTCGGAGCTTTTCATAACCCCCGCGACTATACAGTCCTGATTGACCGATACGCCTCGTATCCGTCTACGCGGGCACTGAAGGCGGATACCGATATGCTGCATACCGCCTTTCCTGTTCGTGGTCTGCCTTTAGGGTGCATACCTATGGGACAACGGCAAGCCGGTGGCTGGATTTTTTTGCACCAGCGATAACAGAGGGGTCGGTGGCTCAGGGTCCGCTATTCACCGTCCGTCAGCATTCCACGGCTGGTAGCGCCAACCCTTCGGTTGCCAGATAATCTGGTGCGTCAAGTCCAGGGCCTGCAGAAAATTACAGTCATGGGCACTCACAATAAGCGCGCCCTTGAATTGTCCGAGCAACTGCTCGACTGCCTCCAGGGCCGCGATGTCGAGATGGTTGTTCACTTCATCGAGCAGCAACAGTTGCGTCTCTTCAAGGCCGCCTGCCAGCCAAGCGAGCGCCGCGCGCAGACGCTCGCCACCACTGAGTCGACCGAATGGCGTAGCCATCTGCCGAGCGTCGAGCCCGGCGTTGGCGAATACCTGGCGAAAGCGGCCCTCCTCGAAAGTGCCCAGGTCATTGCGCAGCACTTGCTCAATACTCTGGTTGAGGTCGAAGGTATGAACATGTTGGTCTATCAGGTGAGTACGTAAGACATGCCGGGCGATGCCGCTAGCGGGCGCCAGTTGCCCGGCTATCACCTTCAACAGGGTTGATTTTCCGCAGCCGTTCGGCCCAATCAACGCGACTCGCATCGGGCCGTGCAGGGTGAGATCGATGAAGCGGCTTTCGGGTGGGCCGTAGGGAAGCTCGCAGTGTTCGAGCATGACCACCTGGGTCGCAGTGGCGACCAGACCGGTCGGTGCGAGCAGTTGGCTTGAGCGTACCGGCTCCACGTTCGCACTCGCCTGGTTGACCCGCTCGCGCGCCATCTGGCTCAGGCGCGCCTGCTGGATGCGTTGATGGCCGCTATGTTGTTCGGCGCGCTCTGCCTGCGCGTTGGCGACGATGGCTGGGGTACCGGTAGCGCGCGCCACCTTGCGACCATGACTGGCTCTTTGCATCTCGCGCTGGCGGGCCATGGCTATCTGGTGCTCTACGCTGTCACGTGCCGCGCGTGCCCTGATCAGTGTAGTCTGGGCGTTGTCCTGCTCGGCCTTGCGCTGCTCGCGATAGCTGCTGTAGCCGCCGCTGTATTGAACGAGGGCGTCGCTGCGAAGCTCGAGGATACGATCGGCATGTTCCAGCAGCGCTCGATCGTGGGAGATGACAATGCAGGTTTCCTTACCCTCACGCAGCTCTTTACTCAACTGGGCACGGGCCTGACGATCCAGATGATTGGTGGGCTCGTCGAGTATCAGTACCCGCGCTCCGCCAAGGCGCAGACCGGCCAGCATCAGGCGTACAGTCTCGCCTCCGCTCAAGGCCTCGCTCGCGCGATCAAGTGGCAAATGGGCCAGACCCAGGCGCGTCAGACAGGCATGGATATCGCCCGGCAAGTTCCAGCGGTCGTCGATCAGATCGAACAGCGCCGGGTCGTAGGCCCCCGCTTCGAGCTCGGCCAGGGCCTGCAAAGCGCTTTGTACTCCCAACAGGTCGGCAACGGTGCCGCTGATGGGCCCGAGCCATTGCGGCAAATAACCGACATGGCCATCGCACTGAACGCTACCTTCACTCGCAGCCAAGCGCCCCGCCATGATCTGCGCCAACATCGATTTGCCGCTGCCATTGGGCCCCATGATGCCCGTGAACTGTCTGGAGAACGTCGCGTTCAGCCCCGAGAACAGTGGCCTACCGTCTGGCAGCCGCAAGGTCACGTCCTTGACGATCAGGGTGGCGTTGTCGCTACTCATCTCGAGCTCTTCCTGAACCCAAAATGACCCAGCTCAGGACCAGCGCACCCACGCTCAACGAGGCCAGCAGCAGATTGCCCCAGACGCCGATTACCCCGCCCAGCAATGCCGTGACGGCTGCAGCGCCAGCAGCCAGTGAAGCTGCGATGCCCAGCACCGTGCCACGCAGGCTTGACTGCTCACATGCCAGGGCATGCCCTATCACGGCAGTGTAGGCCACCCCATAAGCGATTGCGGCAAGCGCACCGAAAACCAGGGCAAGCAGGTTGTCGAGAGTGGCTGCTAGCAGTGCGCAGCTTACGACCAGCGCGAGTATGGCAGCGCGTGCGATCCGTGGCGCTGGATACCGGGTTTGCAAGGCTCCTGCCACCCAGATGAAGGCGATGCACATGCCGATCCCGACGACTGTCAGCAGTAGGCTGATGCTGCCTACAGCCTGGCTCTGGCGTGCGAGCATCCAGGGCAGGTACTGGTAGAAGAGGTTCCAGCCAATTTGCAGCCAGAGCAGTGCGAGCAAGGGTCTACGCGTGGCTGGCGAGGTGAAACCGTTCAAGACCTGCCTGATCAGCGATGCGCCCGTTGTTACAGCCTGAGCTGGGGTAGAAGGCAGTAAAAAAGCCATCAATAGGCACAGGATGCTGAGGGCCAGCGCGACCTGCAAAGGCAGGAGCATGCTATCCCCCGGCGCATGACCTGCCAGCAGGATACCTGTGAGCGCGGGACCGGCGAAAAAACCCGCTGTCATGGCAAACATTACCCAGCCAATGCGTTTCATTGCGCTATCGGGGGTTTGGACCAACATGGCCTGCGCCACCGGGACGCTACCGGCAAAGGTGCCTCCCAGCAAGCGCCCGGCAATTAGCAAGCCCACACTGCCCAGGCTTACCGCCCAAGTGCTCAGGGCGTAGCCGGCGACAGACCCTGCCACCGCAAGCAGAAGCGTTGGGCGCCGCCCGATCCGATCTGAAAGTGCACCCAGCAGAGGCGCGCCCACCATCATAGCAAAGGCGTAGCCTGCCAACAGCACGCCGTAGAGCCAAGCGGTCCGAGCGGCGGTAGGTGCGCTGGCGAAAACCACCCCGGCAGGATCGCCCGGGTCGAGCAGCATCGGTAACATCGGCAGTAGCAATGCCGTGCCCAGGCCGTCGATGAAAATGATCATCAGCAGGATCAAGGGTGCCGCCTTGGCAGTGGCGTTTGTTTGCAAGAGAACGGTGGTCAATGGCGGGCTCCATGCATAAAAGGTGCGGCTGGTCATGGTGTCAGGTGCGGCGATCTGGTCATTCGCCGTATACCCTCAGGGGAAGCGGCCCGCACCTATCTGTCTGGAACTCTCGGCGCCTATCCCTCAATTAGCCGGCGGCGGCAACAACAGCCGCGCCATCAACGGCAGGTGATCGGCAATTTCCTCAGTGTCCTCCTGGCGCACCCGCGCTTCCATGCGCGTGAGCTTGGGGCTGTGGAACAGGTAATCCAGCGTGCGGTCCGGGCCTGGCACCGCCGGGTCGTTGGGGTAGTAGGTGAACCAGTCCTCGCGGTCCGCGCCGCTGGCTTCCTGGTTGTCCGGGATCATGGGGTAACGGTCCCACAGCAGGTGCAAGGGGCTGTCGGCCGGGTAGGCGGCTTGGCGGGCAGGTGGCAGGCGCAGGGTCTGGCCCAGGGGCAGGGCGTTGAGGTTGCCACCCAGCAGCCACGGTGTGCCATGGCTTTCCATGCGGTCGATGCGCTTGAGGATGGCTTGCATCTGTTGAGCCTGGATGTCATCACCGGTGGCTGGTTTGTCCAGGTTGGTGTTGAGCACCGCCAGTTGGCCGCCACCCTGTATCGGCAAGTAGCTGGTAAGCAAGGCCCGCTGCGGTGCGAACGGGTTGCTCCAGCGCGGGCGGCCTGGCAGTTGCAGGCGCTCGGCCTGGACGATCTGGTAGCGGCTGAGGGTCACCAGTTTGCGGCCGACGCTGCCCAGGATATGCGGGTCGGGCACGAAATCGGCTTTCCAGTCGAAGGACTCGACGTCGCAGGGGTAGAGGTCGACGATGCGGGCGCGCAGCAACGCCAGCTGGTCCTGGTAATCGCTGGCCTTGGCGCCGTCGTCCAGGTCCTGCAATAGCACCAGGTCCGGGGACTCGGCACGGATGACCCGCGCCACCTCGTCCAGGTTGTACGCTAGGTCTTGCGGGGTCGCCCGCTCGTCCGGGCCGTTGCCGGCGGGCAGGTCGTACCAGAACACGTACTGTTTGCCCGCCAGGTGCTGCACGTTCCAGGTCATCACCTTCAGCGCCTGGCCTGGCACCAGTTGCGGCGCGGCGCCGCGGCACATGCGTGTCAGTTTTTCCCGGGGCTCTGGGTGCCAGGTCAGGGTGTAGACCAGTACCGCCAGCAACAGCGCCAGGGTCACCAGCACCAGCAGGGTATTGCGCAGTAGTCGGGTCATCGGCTCGGCTTATGGCGTGGCAATGCCCTTGAGCATAACCGAGCCGGCGCCCCGGCCCAAGGCCTCACGCCTGGCCGGTCTTGCCCACGCGCAACATATACAGGCGGTACACCACCACACTGGTGAACAGTTGCAGAAAGCCGTTGAGGCTGTCGAGCAGCAGCATCTGCCAGTGGCTGGGGTCGGGCCAGACCGTGTTGCTGGCCAGGTCGATGGCCCACAAAGGCACCAGCGAGCCGAACACGCAGGCGGCGATGGGCAGCAGGTGCCCCTGGGTCAGCTGGAAGCTGTCGCGCATGGCCGCCATGGGCGTGAGCCCGCGCAGCACCAGCAGGTACTCGGCGAATACCAGCCGGATCATCACGTAGACACCGGGCAGTATGAACAGCGACAGGCCCAGCATGATCAACAGCGTGCTGGTGGCCGCCAGCACGGCGAAGAACGGCCACATCTGCAGCGTGGCCGCCAGCAGATTGCGCTTGAGCGGTTGCAGGCCCTGGCTGCGAGCATCCAGGAACAGAATCAGGGCGCCGGTGTACAGCGGGTAGAACAGCAGGCCCACGGCGATGTCATACATAGGCGAGGCATCGGGGCCGATGCTGTGCTGCACCAGTTGCGAGGCCAGGGCTTCGAGCACCAGCAGCGGCAGGCACAGCTGGGCAATGCCGGCCAGGTTGCGGCGGAAGAAATACAGGGAGTCACGCAGTACGTCTAAGGGGTTCATCAGTCGCGATCACACATGAAAAGCAGGCCGACACTTTAGCCCATGCGCCCCAAGCCTCCAACCGTGATGGTCGGCTGGTCGGCTGGTTGGCTGAAGGAAGTTTCATGCTGCGCCGCCATTGAAACCGTCACTCGGGTGCCCCATTTTGTACGCAGGCCGCCCATATCGGGCCGGGCCGAATTTTTACCGGCAATCTAACGAGGTCGCCATGAACAGCGAAGAGCAAACCCTGATCGACGGACTGTTTACCCGGCTCAAGCAAGCCGAAGCGGGATCAGCCCCACGTGACGCCCAGGCGTACGAACGGATCAAGGAACATGTGGCCGCGCAACCGGCAGTGCCTTATTACATGGCCCAGGCCATCCTGGTACAGGAAGCGGCCCTCAAGCGCATGGACGAGCAGGTCAAGAAACTCCAGGCCGACCTGGCACAAGCACGTGCCCAGGCCGGTTCCGGCAACCAGCAGCCAGCCAGCGGCGGGTTCCTGTCGAACCTGTTCGGCGGTGGCTCGCGTTCCGAGCCCGCACCGGCCCCGCAGCAATCGGGCGGCTGGCGCGAGCCCGGCAACGGCTATCAGCAGCCTGCGCCGCAGCAACCACAATACGCACCGCCACCCCAGCAGGCGGCTCCGGCAGGTGGCGGCTTCATGCGGGGTGCCTTGCAAACCGCAGCCGGCGTCGCCGGTGGCGTGATGCTGGCCGAAGGCATCAGCAGCCTGTTTCACCACAACAACCAGCCTCAGGAAATCGTCGAGGTGCTGCAAGAGCCTGTGCAGGACCAGGGTGGCTGGGGCGGCAGCGAGCCTGAGCGCTTCGCCAACAACGATTCGTGGGGCAACGATAGCGGTAACCTCACTGACACCGACTTCAGCGATGACAGCGGTGGCAGCTTCTTCGATGACGACGACACCTTCGTCTGAGCCCCTTCGGCAGGCGGCCCGCGGCAGTTGCCCGGGCCGTTTCGCCAGACAATTCCCAGCACCCGCGTCGCAACTGGCATACTGACGGCCTGATCAAGGTCGAGCGCTTCAGCGCCACGAGGATGTGCGGTGAAAAGAATCGCGGTGTTCGCCGATGTACAAAACCTCTATTACACCGTGCGCCAGGCCTACGGTTGCCATTTCAACTATGCCGCCTTGTGGGCCGACATCAGCCAGCGCGGCCAGATCGTCGAAGCCTATGCGTATGCCATCGACCGTGGCGACAGCAAGCAGCAGCAGTTCCAGCAGATCCTGCGCAACCTGGGGTTCACGGTAAAGCTCAAGCCTTACATCCAGCGCAGCGACGGCTCGGCGAAGGGCGACTGGGACGTAGGCATCACCATCGATATCATGGACGTGGCCGACCGCGTCGATGAAGTGGTACTGGCCTCGGGCGATGGCGATTTCGACATGCTGCTCGAACGCATCATCGGCAAGCACGGCGTGCAGGCCGTTGCCTATGGTGTGCCGGGGTTGACGGCGAACTCGCTGATCCGCGCCGCCAGCCGCTACGTGCCCATCGAAGGCGCGTTGTTGCTCAAGAATTGAATACCTGGAGTTGTCTTGGAACGTATCGCCGTCATCGACTTTGAAACCACCGGCATCTCGCCGGGCGCCTACTGCCGTGCCACGGAAATCGCCGTGGTGATGCTCGAACGCGGGCAGATCGTCGATCGCTACCAGAGCCTGATGAACGCCGGGGTTGCCGTGCCAGCGTTCGTCTCCAGCCTGACCGGCATCACCACCGCCATGGTCCGCGGTGCGCCGCCGGCTGCGCAGGTGATGGGTGAAGTCGCGGACTTTGTCGGTGATACACCGCTGCTGGCCCACAACGCGTCGTTCGACCAACGGTTCTGGGACTATGAACTGGGCCTGCTGCGGCGCGAGCGCCGGCAGCGCTTCGCCTGTTCCATGCTGCTGGCCCGGCGCCTGATGCCGGCCGCGCCCAACCACAAGCTCGGCACCCTGACCCAGTGGGCTGGCCTGCCGCACACCGGCACCGCCCACCGGGCCATGGCCGACGCCGAGATGGCGGCCAACCTGGTTCAGCACCTGGCCGGCGAGCTGCGCCAGACCCACGGCTTGAGCCAGGTGTCCCATGCGTTGTTCTGCACCTTGCAGAAGGTGCCGGCGGCGAAGATCGGCGACGCGCTGCGCAAGCATCGCGGCGCCTGACCGCCCCGCCAGCGACCGTTCAGAAAAACTCGCTGGCAAGCCCGCCTCCACACGCCCTGACAAGGTAAACTGCGCGCATTGCAGAATTTGACCTGACGGTACCCTCGATGACATTCGCCACCCTTGGCCTGATTGAACCCCTGTTGCGCGCCCTGGAAACCCTTGGCTACCAGACCCCGACGCCGGTACAGGCCCAGGCCATTCCAGCGGTGCTGGCCGGCCGCGACCTGATGGCCGCCGCCCAGACCGGCACCGGCAAGACCGCCGGCTTCGCCCTGCCCATGCTGCAGCGCCTGACCATGGAAGGCCCGAAAGTGGCCAGCAACTGCGTGCGCGCGCTGGTGCTGGTGCCGACCCGGGAACTGGCCGAACAGGTGCACGCCAGCATCCGTGAATACGGTGAGCATGTGCCGCTGAGCACCTATGCGGTGTACGGTGGCGTAAGCATCAACCCGCAGATGATGAAGTTGCGCAAGGGCATCGACCTGCTGGTGGCCACCCCGGGCCGCCTGCTGGACCTCTACCGCCAGAACGCCGTGAAATTCAACCAGCTGGAAACCCTGGTGCTGGACGAAGCCGACCGCATGCTTGACCTCGGTTTCGCCGAAGAACTGCGCGATATCTATGCCGCATTGCCGAAAAAGCGCCAGACGCTGCTGTTCTCGGCCACGTTCTCCGATGACATCCGCCTGCTGGCCGGGCAGATGCTCAACAACCCGTTGAGCATCGAAGTCAGCCCGCGCAACGTAGCGGCTTCCACCGTGAAGCAGTGGATCGTCACGGTGGACAAGAAGCGCAAGCCAGAGCTGTTCATCCACTTGATGAAACGCTTGAAGTGGAAGCAGACCCTGGTCTTCGCCAAGACCCGCAACGGCGTCGACGCGTTGGTCGAGCGCCTTCAGGGCCTGGGCATCAATGCCGACGGCATCCACGGCGACAAGCCCCAGGCCACCCGTCAGCGTGCCCTGGACCGTTTCAAGGCCAATGAAGTGCAGATCCTGGTGGCCACTGACGTGGCCGCCCGCGGCCTGGACATCGACGACCTGCCCACCGTGGTCAACTTCGACCTGCCCATCGTTGCCGAAGACTACGTGCACCGCATCGGCCGCACGGGCCGGGCTGGCCAGACGGGCGAGGCGATTTCGCTGGTGTGCGCCGACGAAGTGCAACTGCTGTCGGCCATCGAAGTGCTGACCCGCCAGACCCTCAAGCGCCAGGAAGAGTCGGGTTTCGAGCCAGATCACCGGGTGCCGGAAACCAATGCCAGCGGTGACGTGCTGAAAAAGCCGAAAAAGCCGAAGAAACCCAAGGTAACCGGTGGGAAGCGAACCCTGGGCAAATGGATGGACAGCGGCGACACGCCCACCGAAAACGTTGCCCCGGCCGCCAAGCCTGTGCGCAAGGTCCCGGCCTTCAACACCGGCCCACGCAAGCGCAAGCCTTAACGCGGCTGTGTAGCAGCGGACCCGGCCGCGTCCGGGCCGCCGCGTGGTTTCATTCACCCCGCGTGACGGCCGACGCGGCCAGGCCCGCTGCTGACGGTCAGGTGCGCAACCAGTCCAGCGCACCGTGGGCCGCAACTCGCCCGCTGGCGAAGCACGCCGTCAGCAGGTAGCCGCCCGTCGGCGCCTCCCAGTCCAGCATTTCCCCCGCGCAGAACACCCCTGGCGCCGCCGTCAGCATCAGTCCTGCGTTCAGCGCGTCAAACCGAACCCCGCCGGCGGTACTGATCGCTTCATCCAGCGGCCGTGGCCGCACCACGACGATGGGCAACGCCTTGATCGCCGCCGCCAGCACCTGTGGTTCGTCAAAGGCATTCTTGTCCGTCAGCTCGCGCAGCAGCGCCGCCTTCACGCCGTCGATACCCAGCACGCTGTGGAGGTGCTTGGCCATGGAGCGCGAACCCCGAGGCCTGCTCAAGGCGGCTGCCACTTTATCCACAGGCTTGCCCGGCAGCAGATCGAGGTAGACCGTCGCTTGCCCCTGCGCATTGATCTGCTCGCGGATGCGTGCCGACAGGGCGTACACCAGGCTGCCCTCGATACCCGTGGCGGTGACGATTGCCTCACCCAGGCGCGGCGTCTCACCGGCCAGCTGCATGGCCACGTTCTTCAGGGGGGCGCCGGCGAACCTGTCGCGCAGGAGGTCGCTCCAGGCCGCCACTTCGAAACCGCTATTGGCGGGCTGAAGGGGGGCGATGGCTACCTGGCGCTCCGTCAACCAGGGCAGCCAGGCACCGTCGGAGCCCAGGCGCGCCCAACTGGCGCCGCCCAGGGCCAGCACCGTGGCGTCCGGCTTCACCGCCAACTCGCCCCCAGGGTGTTGAATACGCAGGCTGCCGTCGACGTTCCAGCCCTGCCAGCGATGCCGGGTGTGGATAACGACCCCCTGTTCACGCAGGCGCTTGAGCCAGGCGCGCAGCAGGGGCGCGGCCTTCATGTCCGTGGGAAATACCCGCCCGGAGGTGCCGATGAAGGTATCGATGCCCAGGCCGTGAATCCACTGGCACAGGCGTTCGGCGTCGAACCCGGCCAGCATGGCCGCCACCTCATCACGCCGCTCGGCGTAGCGCGCGACGAACGCAGGGTACGGCTCGGAATGGGTGATGTTCATGCCGCCGACCCCGGCCAGCAGGAACTTGCGGCCCACCGATGGCATGGCATCGAACACTTCAACGCGCACGCCGGCCTGGCTCAGCACTTCAGCGGCCATCAACCCGGCAGGGCCGCCGCCGATGATCGCGACATGATGAGCAGGGGTGGGGAGGGAATCTGACATGGGCAGCCACACGGTACGAAATAAGCCGGCCATTGTAGCTCATCAGCAGTGGATAAAAAACGTACAGCGGCCTGCAGGCCACGCCGTTACTGGCGTGGCAGGGCTTTCCCGCAGGTTATCCACAGGCGGTTCCACAGCCGATGTGGGTAAGTCACAACCCCAGATCTGTCCACACCCGCTGGGCACTGTGGTGCAGCAACCCGTGGCGGCGGGCAAGGGCCTGGCGGTCCTTGCTGTAACCGCCGCCGATCACGCCCATCACCGGAATGTCCCGGCCCAGGCAATGGCGCAGCACACGCTCATCGCGCGCTGATACGCCGGCATCGGTCAGTTGCAGGTAGCCCAGGGCATCGTCCTTGTGCACATCCACGCCGGCGTCATACAGCACCAGGTCGGGCCGGTACAGGGGCAACAGGTAATCGAGGGTTTCGTCCACCACTTGCAGGTAGGCGTCGTCGCCCATGCCCATGGGTAGGGGGATGTCCCAGTCGCTGTCGGCCTTGCGCGCCGGGAAGTTCTTTTCGCAGTGCAGTGACACGGTGATGGCGCTGGGCGTGTCGGCCAGGATGCGTGCCGTGCCATCGCCCTGGTGCACGTCGCAGTCGAAGATCAGCACGTTGCCCACCCGGCCACTGCCCAGCAGGTAGTGGCTGATCACTGCCAGGTCGTTGAAGATGCAGAAGCCGGCGGGATGGTCATGATGAGCATGGTGGGTGCCGCCGGCCAGGTGGCAGGCCAGCCCGTGCTGCAAGGCCTGCTCGGCCGCCAGCAGCGAGCCACCCACCGCGCGCACGGTGCGCCGCGTCAGCGCTTCGGACCAGGGCAGGCCCAGCCTGCGCTGGTCTTCACGGGCCAGGCTGCCGCTCATATAGCGCTCGATGTAATCCCGGTCATGGGCCAGGGCCAGGATGTCTGCCGGGCACAGTTCGGGGCGAAGCAGGTCGGCATCGCGTACCAGGCCGCTGCTCACCAGGTGGTCGCGCAGCAGGCGGAACTTGTCCATGGGGAAGCGATGTTCCGGGGGGAACTCGGGGCTGTAGTCGTCGTGGTAGATCAATGGCAGTGGCATGGGCACTTTCGGCGCAGGGGGTTGCCTGATTCTTGCCACCGGCAGAGTAAACTTCAAGGACCGTCAACGGGGAACACAGTGATGAAGCCGATCCTGGAGCTGGAAAGCGCGCGCCTGATCCTGCGCCAATGGCGTGACGATGACCTGACGGAGTTCGCGGCCCTGTGCGCCGATGAGCAGGTGATGCGCTACTTCCCCGCCTTGCTCACACGCCTGGAAAGCGCCGCGTTGATCGGGCGCATCCGTGGGCATTTCAACGAATACGGCTTCGGGCTGTGGGCGCTGGAGCGCAAGGACACCGGGGCCTTCATCGGTTTCACCGGTTTGGGCCATGTCAGCTTCGAGGCGCCTTTCACCCCTGCCGTGGAAATCGGCTGGCGCCTGGCCCGCCGTCACTGGGGCCTGGGTTTTGCCAGCGAAGCGGCCTGGACCAGCCTGCGGGCCGCCTTCAGTCAACTGGGGCTGGACGAGGTGGTGTCGTTTACCGCCCAGACCAACGAGCCGTCGAAGAAGGTCATGCAGGCCATCGGCATGCAGCGTGACCCGTTCGGTGATTTCGACCACCCACGGTTGCCCCCCGGCCATGAACTGGAGCGCCATGTGCTGTACCGCATCAATCGCGACCAGTGGCGCCAGACCCTGCACGGCTAGCCCCTGGTCGGCGGCCGGGGCTTTTGCCTGTATCATTCGCCCTCACTGTCTCGTCTCACGGGCACCGTTACTGTTTTTGGAGAGTTCGAATGAGCCACGTGTTGGACGATCTGGTTGACCTGTTGACCCTCGAGCCCATCGAGGAAAACCTGTTTCGCGGCCGCAGCCAGGACCTGGGCTTCCGCCAGCTGTTCGGTGGCCAGGTGCTGGGCCAGTCGCTGTCGGCCGCCAGCCAGACCGTCGAGGACGCGCGCCATGTGCACTCCCTGCATGGCTACTTCCTGCGCCCCGGCGACGCCCAGCTACCGGTGGTGTACATGGTCGACAAGGTGCGTGACGGCGGCAGCTTCAGCACGCGCCGCGTGACTGCCGTGCAGAAGGGCCAACAGATTTTCACCTGCAGCGCTTCCTTCCAGTACGACGAAGAGGGCTATGAGCACCAGGCGTCGATGCCCGGCGTGGTCGGCCCGGAAAACCTGCCCACCGAGCTGGAACTGACCCAGCGCATCGCCCACACGCTCCCCGAGCAACTGCGCGACAAGCTGCTGTGCCCCAAGCCCATTGAAGTGCGCCCGGTAACCGAACGCGACCCCTACAACCCGGTCCCTGGGGACCCGGTCAAATACGTGTGGTTTCGCGCCGACGGCACGCTGCCGGACATCCCGGCACTGCACAAATACATCATGGCCTATGCCTCTGACTTCGGCCTGCTGACTACCTCGCTGATGCCTCATGGCAAGTCGGTGTGGCAGAAGGACATGCAATTGGCCAGCCTTGACCACGCCCTGTGGTTCCATGGCGACCTGCGTGCCGATGACTGGCTGCTGTATGCCATGGACAGCCCCTGGGCCGGCAATGCCCGCGGGTTCTGCCGCGGCAGCGTGTACAACCGTGCGGGCCAGTTGGTAGCGTCCGCGGCCCAGGAAGGCCTGATTCGCCACCGCAAGGACTGGGCATGAGCCTGCGCGACATACGCCACTGGGTGTTCGACATGGATGGCACCCTGACCGTGGCCGTGCACGATTTCGCAGCCATTCGCGTGGCCCTGGAGATTCCGCCCGAGGATGACATCCTGACCCACCTGGCGAGCTTGCCCGCGCACGTGGCGGCGGCCAAGCATGCCTGGTTGCTGGAGCACGAACGCGAACTGGCGGTGGCTTCCCGCGCCGCTGATGGCGCGGTCGAGCTGGTGCGCAGCCTGGCGGCCCGCGGCCACACATTGGGTATCCTGACGCGCAACGCACGGGAGCTGGCGCACATTACCCTTGAGGCCATCGGCATTGCCGACTGCTTTGCCGCCCAGGACGTGCTGGGTCGTGACAATGCGCTGCCCAAGCCCGACCCCGATGGCCTGCTGAAACTAGCCAATGGCTGGGGCGTGTCACCGTCGCAGATGGTGATGGTGGGCGATTACCGCTTTGACCTGGACTGCGGCCGCGCGGCCGGCGCCCACACGGTGCTGGTCAACCTGCCGGAAAACCCGTGGCCCGAGCTTGCCGACTGGCACGCGCCAACCTGCTCCGACCTGCTCGACCTCGCCACCCGCTGAGACCCGCCATCGCACTGTCTGACCGGCCATCACCGGGCGGGGCTTTCACGCTTGGAAAGCCCCGCTCGACCATCGCATACCTGCGTATGAAACTAAACTAACTATTCCGATCATTTTCTTAAATTCCGCAACACAATTTTGTTACCATTGGTCTTAATTCCGCAGGGGTGCGTCATTATGATGCACCCCTCGTACTAGGCTAAACATCCCTGCCGGCCGATACCTCCTCCTGAATCAATCGAAATCGTAGAGAATCATGCTCATCAAATCTTCGCGTCGCATCAAGACTTCAGGCCTGGTGGCCGGCCTGTCGCTGGGCTCCCTGGTGGTTCCGGGCCTCGCCCTGGCCGACGACTCGCTCATGACCGGTAACTGGGGCGGTGAACGTACGCGCCTCGAGAACGAGGGCGTGAAGATCACCAGTGACTACGTGTCCGAAACCTTCGGCACCGTGCACGGCGGCGAGAGCCACGGCGCCCGTTACGCCCAGCAACTGCGCATTGGCGCGCGGTTCGACCTGAGCAAGATCCTGGGCGTGGACAACGGCGGCCTGGTGCAGATCATGGTTACCGACCGCCGCGGCAACAGCGCCTCCAACGACCTGGTGGGCAACCGCCTGCCGGTGCAGGAAATCTACGGCGGCCAGTACACCCGTATCAGTGAGTTCAGCTACGAGCGCACCATCTTCACTCCCAACCTGGACATGAAAGTCGGTTTCATGCCCATGGGTAATGATTTCGGTGGCATGAGCATTCTCACCAACTTCGTCAACGCCGGCTTCTGTGCCCACCCGTTGTCGATGTCCGGTGGCAGCGGCTGGACCAACGCCCCGACCGGCCATTGGGGTGGCATGCTGAAGTACAAGATCAACGACGAGTGGGCGATCCAGACTGCCGCGTTCGAGGTCAACCCGATCACCAACAGTGAGTCCAAGTACGCGCTGCGCATGAGCCCGGATCACTACACCGGCACCATCATGCCGATCGAGCTGATCTACACCCACGCCGGCGAATATGACGGCCAGTACAAGTTCGGCTGGTACTACGACACCTCCGATACCGCGCGCATCGACCATAACGGCACCGCTGCCGGCCGTTCCGGTTCCTATGTGCTGGCCGACCAGTCCGTGTGGCACTCGGCCACCGACCCCAAGCGCAACCTGCACGTGTTCGGCCAGGCCACCCAGACCGACGTGGCCACTTCGCCGTTCCACCACTGGTACTCGGCGGGCGTAGTGCTGCACAAACCGTTCGACAGCCGTCCTGACGACGCCATCGGCCTGGCCTACGGCCGTGCGGTGCTGAACCCGCACACCCGTGACAACCAGATCGCCGCTGCGTCCACCGCCGCCGCAGCTGATGAAATCAGCAACCTGGACAGCGGCGAGCAGCTGATCGAGCTGAGCTACACCGCCCAGGTCACCAAGTGGCTGACCGTGCGCCCTGACGTGCAGTACATCAAGGAGCCGGGTGCATTCTACGGCACCAACACCCAGAACGCGCTGATGGCCGGTGTGCAGATCAAAGCGGCGTTCTGATCACAGCGCCTTGGCGCCAAAGGTATCGCACTGGTTCACCTGACCCTGTGCGAAACCTGCCTTGAACCAGCGCACGCGCTGGGCCGAGGTGCCATGGGTAAAGGAGTCGGGGACCACGCGTCCCTGGCTCTGTTCCTGCAGACGGTCGTCGCCGATGGCATTAGCGGCATTGAGCGCCGCTTCCACATCCCCCGGTTCCAACCAGTTCAGCCGTTGCTGGGCATGGTAGGCCCACACCCCCGCCAGGCAGTCCGCCTGCAGTTCCTGCCTTACCGACAAGCCACTGGCGCCTTCCATGGGCTGGCCACGCTGGCGTGCGGCCTGGATCTTGGCCGACACCCCCAACAGGTTCTGCACATGGTGGCCCACTTCATGGGCGATCACGTAAGCCTCGGCGAAGTCGCCGGCGGCGTGGAAGCGCTGGGCCATCTCTTTGAAGAAGTCCATGTCCAGGTACACCTGGCGGTCGTCCGGGCAATAGAAGGGGCCCACTGCCGAGGTGGCGAACCCGCAGGCTGAATTCACCTGGCTGCGGAACAGCACCAGCTTGGGGTCCTGGTATTGCTTGCCGGCCTGCTGAAAGATCTGGGTCCAGGTGTCTTCGGTGTCACCCAGCACGGCGCGCACGAAATCTGCCTGTTGGTCGTTGGCGGGCGGGGCAGGGCGGGTACGTGTGTCTGCCGGTGCGGTTTGCGGCTGGGTCAGTTGCCCGGTCAGTTGTCCGAGAATCTGCATGGGGTCCTGGCCGGTGAGCAAGCCAAAGCCCACGATCAGCACCACGGCTGTCAGGCTCAGGCCCTTGCCACCGATGCGCAGGCCGCCACCGCCGCCGCCTGCGGCAGAATCATCATCCCGGGCGTCGACCACGTTGTCACTGCGACGACCTTTTTTCCACAGCATGGCTTGGACCCTCCAGAACAGCGGTATGGATAACCAATTGGATATGTATGGTGCTGCTATATTCAATTTTCGATACTAAAGATTTCATTGAGACTAGTCCCAAGCCTGTCCGCAGGACCCAATAAATCAAATAATAGGAGAACGGCATGTCTTCCCAAGACACCAGTCGCTTCGTTATCCGTGACCGTAATTGGCACCCCAAAGCCTTGACCCCCGACTACAAGACCTCCGTGCCGCGCTCCCCGCGCCAGGCCCTGGTGAGCATTCCTCAATCGGTGAGCGAATCCACCGGCCCGGATTTCTCGCACCTGAAATTCGGCAAGTACGACAACGACCTGTTGCTGAACTTCAACAACGGTGGCCTGCCTATCGGCGAGCGCATCATCCTGGCTGGCCGCGTGTGCGACCAGTACGGCAAGCCGATCCCGCACACCCTGGTGGAAATCTGGCAGGCCAACGCCGGTGGCCGCTACCGCCACAAGAATGACCGTTACCTGGCGCCGCTGGACCCCAACTTCGGTGGTGTCGGCCGCATGGTCACCGACAGTGAAGGCTACTTCAACTTCCGCACCATCAAGCCGGGCCCATACCCATGGCGCAACGGCCCGAACGACTGGCGCCCGGCGCACATCCACGTGTCGGTAAGCGGCCCGTCGATCTCTACTCGCCTGATCACCCAGCTGTACTTCGAAGGTGACCCGCTGATCCCGATGTGCCCGATCGTCAAGTCCATCGCCGACCCCGAAGCGGTGCAGAGCCTGATCGCCAAGCTGGACATGAACCACGCCAATCCGATGGATTGCCTGGCGTACCGCTTTGACATCGTGCTGCGCGGCCAGCGCAAGACCCACTTCGAAAACTGCTGAGGAGAGCGCCACCATGCCTATCACACTGCTCAAGGAAACACCTTCGCAGACCGCTGGCCCCTATGTGCACATCGGCCTGGCCCTGTCCGCCGCTGGCAACCCACCGCGCGACCAGGAAATCTGGAACCAGATGGCCAAGCCAGGCGCCCAGGGCGAGCACATCGTGCTGCTGGGCGACGTCTACGACGGCAATGGCCACAAGGTGCGCGACTCGTTCCTGGAGTTCTGGCAGGCCGATGCCAACGGCCACTACGACACTGACTACAACCTGGAGAAGCCGTTCAACAGCTTCGGCCGTACCGCCACCACTTTCGACGGCGGCGAGTGGGACCTGCACACGGTCAAGCCGGGCGTGGTGAAGAACGCCGCCGGCGTGCCAATGGCGCCGCACATCAACGTCAGCCTGTTTGCCCGTGGTATCAATATCCACCTGCAAACCCGCATCTACTTCAGCGACGAAGCCGAGGCCAACGCCAAGGACCCGGTGCTGAACCTGATCGAGCAGCCAGCGCGCCGCGAGACTCTGATCGCTACCCGCTGTGAACTGAATGGCAAGACGGCCTACCGTTTCGACATTCGCATCCAGGGCGAAGGCGAGACCGTGTTCTTCGACTTCTAAGCCGAAAAGCCGACACAAAAAAACCGCCTTGATGGGCGGTTTTTTGTGTCGCATCGCCTGATAAGGGATCAATCCCACTGCGGCGCGAACGGCGGGCTCACCAGGCGTTGGTCCTTGGGCAGGCCGGCGATCAGCGCACGGTCTTCATCATCCAGTTGAACCTGTAGTGAGGCCAGGTTGCTCAACTGGTTGGCCCGGCTCGCCGCTTTCGGAATGGCTGCCACGCCGTCCTGGTCCAGCAGCCACTTGAGCGCTACCTGGGTGGGGAGCACGCCATGCTTCTTGGCGATGGCCTGCAACTGCGGGTATTCCGACACCCGGTTGCGCACGATCGGGCTGTACGCGGTCAGGGCCATGTTGTGCTTGCGGGCCAGTTGCAGCAGCGGGGTCTGGTCCAGGGTGACGTGGTATTCCACTTGCAGCACCGACAGCGGCGCTTTCAGTTCTTCCAGCACCTTGGTCAGTAGCGGCAACGGGAAGTTGGCGACGCCGATGTTGCGGGCGCGGCCGTCTTCCTTGAACGAAACCAGCGTCTCGATGGTGCGCTCCAGGTCCCAGTCCTTGGTCGGCCAGTGGATCATGAACAGGTCGATGTAGTCGCTTTGCAATGCCTTGAGGGTATTGTCGAACGACTGGCGCATGTCGGCCGGCGCCAGCTTGTCCCACCACACCTTGCTGGTGACGTGGATCTGCTCGCGCGGCACCGAGGTCTGGGCCAGGGCGTTGCCTACGGCGTCTTCATTGTTGTAGCCGGCAGCGGTGTCGATGTGGCGGTAGCCCACATCCAGCGCCTGGACCACAGCGGCGGTGCATTCCTGGCCGACCATGGGCCAGGTACCCAGGCCCAGCTTGGGCATGTTCAGCCCGTGACGGTTGGTGATGCTCTGCATGCTCGATCTCCCTGCATTCGTGGTGGTGTTCATTCGTAGGTCGTTGCGCCCGCCAGGTGGCGGCCGGCGATATAGCCGAACGTGGTGGCCGGCCCCAGGTTGATGCCGCCGGCGGGGTAGTAGCCGCCCATCATGCTGGCCATGTCGGTGCCTGCCGCGTACAGCCCGGCGATGGGCTGGCCGCGGGCATCCAGTACCTGGGCATGTTCATTGGTGCGCAGCCCGGCGAAGGTGCCGAAGCTGCCCGGTTGAACCTTGACCGCATAGAAAGGCCCTTGTTCGATGGGGGCCACGCAGGGGTTGGGCTGGTGCAGCGCGTCGCCCTGCTTGCGGTTGTAAGGGGTATTGCCGCGGCCGAACTCGGGGTCCTGGCCATTGCGTGCGTGGCGGTTGAAGTCGCTGACCGTCTGCACCAGGCCGGCCGGGTCGATGCCGCAGGCAATCGCCAGTTCTTCGATGGTGTTGCCGGTCTTCAGGTAGCCGTTGGCGACCCATGGCGAGACGGGCAGGGGGAAGGGGCGGGAAATGCCCAGGCCATAGCGACGCTGGAAGGCATGGCTGCAGATCAGCCATGACGCGACTTCTTCGCCCGGTGCCTCGCGCACCATGGCGTTGGTGTAGTCGTAGTAGCCTTCGGCCTCGTTGACGAAACGCTTGCCGTTGGCCAGCACGCCGATGATGCCCGGTTTGCCCCGTTCGATGATGTGTGGGAAGTGGCCGAAGCTGCCGTCCTTGTAAGGTACCTTCGACACCGGGCACCAGGCCGCCGCGCTCACCAGGTCATCGGCCACCTGGCCGCCCACGCTCTCGCCCAGGCGCAGTCCATCGCCGCTGGCGCCCAGAGGCGGCAGCGCCAGGTGCTCGTGGCCAGTCGGGGTACGGGGGAACAGGGCCTTGCGCCGCTCCACATCATTGGGGAAACCGCCCGCCGCCAACACCACGCCTTTGCGGGCTCGGATGGCAATGTCCCCCTTGGCTGTCTGCACCACGGCGCCGGCCACGCGGCCTTGCTCGTGGATCAGGCTTTTGGCCGGTGCCGATTCCCACAGCAGCACGCCCAGGTCTTCGGCCGACTTGGCCAGGCGCGCTACCAGCGCCACCCCGTTGACCAGGTGCATGGCTCGGCCGTGCACCGCCAGGTCCCACAGGTGGCGGCTGAAGCGCTTGGTCACGTGCAGCAGCGACTTCCAGGAGCGGGTCAGGGTCAGGAACGCGGTCAGATCAGCCCCCGCCATGATCGGCATCCCCATGAACGAGGTTTCGCGCAGGGTCCGGCGCAGGCGTTTGAGCAGCTTGCCCACCTGCCGCGCGTCATAGGGCGCGGCGATCACCGAGCGCCCGCCAGTCCCCGCTCCCGGCGTGTCACCGTGGATATCGGCAATGGCGTTGCCATCACTGAATTGCAAGGACGTGTGCTGTTCGAAGAACGCCACCATGCGCGGTGCCGCTTCCAGGAAAGCGTCGACGATGGCCGGGTTGAAGCGCTCGCCCAGTTCGTGTTCCAGGTAGGTGCGTGGCAGCGAGACGTCTTCGTCGATGCCCGCGCGCTTGGCCAGGGGGTTGCACGGCGTCCACATCCAACCGCCGGACCAGGCGGTGGCCCCGCCGAACACGTCGTCCTTTTCCACCAGGATGACTTTTTGGCCATGCCAGGCGGCGGTCACGGCGGCCGACAAGCCGGCCGCGCCAGAGCCGATGACCAATACATCGCAGTCCACGGTGGAATGAAGCGGGGTAGCGGCAGGCATGAACAAGATCTCCTGGCGGCGGCTCGGTGGGATGACGGATTTTGTAGTATTCTGGAACCGCGTTCCACATTCTATGGCGGCCATGTCGTCGCCGCCAAGGGTGCGCGTGGCGAAATTGGGCGAAGATCGGACAGCTTGCGCTTCGCCCCACCGCGTTTAGAATCGCCCCACTTTCACCAGGACCCGTCACCATGGCCGGCAGTCAGATCGAACGTGCTTTCAGCCTTCTGGAAAGCCTCACCAGCGACCCCCGGGGCTTGCCCATGCAGACCCTGGCCGAGCAACTGGACATTCCCAAGAGCGCTACCCACCGCATGCTCGGTGAGCTGATGCGCCTGGGCTACGTGCGCCAGAACCCCGACAATAACCGTTACCACCTGTCCACCAAGCTGGTGGCCATGGGCTTTCGCTACCTGGCCAGCAGCGGCGCGGACATCGTTCAGCCGATCCTGGAGCGCCTGGCCCAGGAAACCGGCGAGCTGGTGCGCCTGGGGGTGATCGACGGCGAGCGCCAGACCTGGATCGCCAAGGCCCAGGGCGCCCGCTCTGGGCTGCGCTACGACCCGGAAATGGGCCAGGACGCGCCGCTGTTCTACACCGCGTCCGGCCACGCCTGGCTGGCCAGCCTCAGCGATGCCCAGGCGCTGGCCCTGGTGGAGCGCCAGGGTATCGCCAACCGCGAAGACTTCGGGCCCAACGCGCCGAAGTCCAATACCCAACTGCTCGAACACCTGGAGCAGACCCGCCAGCGTGGCTACTCGCTGGTCATGGAAAGCTCGGCAATAGGCACTTCGGCCATCGCCGCCGTGGTGCGTCGGCCGGTCGATGGCCACGTGGTGGGGGTGGTCAGCGTGGCCGGCCCTACCGCGCGCCTGAGCCAGGCCCGCCTGCAGGAACTGTCGGCGCCCCTTCTGGCCGCTGCCGCGGAGCTCTCCCAAGCGTGCCCTGCGTCCGAACTGTTCAGCTGATTGCCGCTCTTCGCAGCTTGTCGTGGCGTGGAAAAACCTCTTGCAGGAAAATGGAACTGAGTTCTAAATACTGAAGCAAGAACATCATCACGAGGATTTCCCTGTGCCACGCATCCTGTCCCTCGCCGCCCTGACGGTGCTTGAATTGTCCCCACCGGACATGGTTGAAGTCGCCGCCCGCGCCGGCTACAGCCATGTTGGCCTGCGCACGGAACCGGCGACCCCCGAGGAGCACCATTTTCCCCTGGTGCGCGACGCCGAGCTGCGCCGCCAGACTGCCGCGCGCTTGCGCGACACCGGCGTCAAGGTACTGGACATCGAGATACTGCGGCTCAAGCCCGATACCCTGGTGGCAGACTTCGCTGCGCACCTGGGCGTCGGTGCCGAGTTCGGCGCCACCGAATTGCTGGTGGCGGGCAATGACCCGGACGAGGCGCGCCTGACCGAAAACTTCGCTGCCCTGTGTGACTTGGCCAAGCCCTACGGGATTCGCCCGCACCTGGAGTTCATGCCTTGGACCCACGCCAAGAACCTCGTGCAGGCCATGCGTATCGTCGAAGCAGCGGGGCGGGACAATGGGTGTGTGCTGGTCGACGCGTTTCACTTCGACCGTTCTGCCTCGCGCCTGGAAGACCTGCGCCAGCTACCGGCTTCACGTACCCATTACGTGCAGCTGTGTGATGTGGCCGGCCCCCGTCCTGATGACATGGCCGAGATCCTGCGCCAGGCGCGCAACGAACGGCGCTTCCCTGGGGATGGTGATTGCGATCTGCTGGGGCTGCTGCGGGCATTGCCGGCGGGCTTGCCGCTGAGCCTGGAAGTCCCGGTGCGCGACGGCGGCAACGCCCTGGAACGGGCAAAGAAGGCGCTGGACAAGACCCTGCAGGTCCTGGAACGCCTGTAGCAGCGGACCCGGCCGCGTCGCAGTCACCGCGTTCTGCCGATCTAATGCGGCGACTGCGACGCGGCCGGGTCCGCTGCTACGGTCGCACTAGTCGACCACCGGCACCTTGCGCGGCGCCATCAGGTACAGCCAGGCCAGTGCGATGAAGTACATGCCCGGGATGATCATGAACAGCACGTGGTAGTTGTTGTGGGTCACGGTCAGGATGTAGCCGACGATCTGGGTCATGAACATGCCACCCACCGCCGCGCACATGCCGCCAAAGCCGAACACTGTGCTCATCATGGGCTTGGGTGTGTAGTCCATCACCACCGCCCAGATGTTCGCTGTCCACGCCTGGTGCGCGGCGATGGCCAGGGAAATCGCCAGTACCGCCACCCACAGGTTGCTGGCGCCGGCCGCGCCGATCACGGCGACGATGCACAGGGCGAACAGCAGCATGGAGCTCAGGCGCGCTTTGACGGGTGACACCCCGCGGCCAATCAGGAATGACGACAGGATGCCGCCACCCACGCTGCCGAAGTCGGCGCTCAGGTAGATGATGATCAGCGGGATGCCCATCTGGGTCACGTTGATGCCCAACTGGTATTGCTGGTTCAGGAACGGCGGCAGCCAGTACAGGTAGAACCAGAACACGGGCGCTGTCATTGCATTGGCCAAGGCGTAGGCCCAGGTGCCACGCATGCGCAGAATGCGGTGGAACGGCACGGCCTTTTGCTCAGGCTCGGGTTCGGCCTGGATGTAATCCAGTTCGCTCTGCTTTACCCGTGGGTGGTCTTCGGGGTTGTAGTATTTGAGGGCCCAGCACACGCTCCAGGTCAGGCCCAGGCAGGCCATGCAAATGAACGCCGCCTGCCAGCCCCACACGGCGAGGATCAACGGCAGCATCACCGGGGTAATCATCGCGCCCACGTTGGTACCGGCGTTGAAAATACCGGTGGACACTGCGCGTTCGCCAGCCGGGAACCACAGGCGCGTGGTTTTAACGCAGGCTGGGTAGTTGGCTGCCTCGGTCATGCCCAGAATGAACCGGCACACCATGAAGCCCACGGCCGACGTGGCCAGCCCGTGCAGGCCGGTGGCCACGCTCCACAGCAGCACCGCGCAGAAGAACACGCGTTTGACGCCCACCTTGTCGATCAGCCGGCCTTGCAGCACGTAGCCGATGGCGTAGCCCACCTGGAACCAGAAGTTGATGTTGGCGTAGTCCATCGCCGTCCAGCTCATTTCCTTGGCCAGGATAGGCTGCATGACGCCCAGGGCGGCACGGTCGATGTAATTCAGGGTGGTGGCGAAGAATACCAGGGCGAGCATGCCCCAACGGGTTTTGCCCACGGCCAGGGCGCCGCGGATTTTCTCGCCCATGCTCGCATGGCGAGGCGCAAGTGCATTTACAGCGTGCATGATGGTTACCCGATTTTTTGAAATTTTTATGGAGTAGCGCGGTTCTGAAGTACGCTGGGTTGGCGTAGCTCAGTGCTGCGTCTGCTGGCTTTTGGCCGGCTGACGGGCTTCAATGAGGGGGGCGATGGTGGCGATTGATCGAAAAATCGTCAATTGAACCGGTGTGTTTTCGGTCGATAATCGCCCACAAAACTAACTGGTTCGTACGCCATAAAAGTGCGGTATAAATTAGCATCCAAGAATTCTTTCAACCCGTCGCAGGTGCGCCTGACACCCTGTAACGGACATCGGCCAGCTGGCCAGATGCGCACCCGTGAAGTGCCCTGGCCGCCAGCCCCATGGAGCTGAAACATGCATCGTTCGATTGCCACCGTCTCCCTGAGCGGTACCCTGCCGGAAAAACTCGAAGCCATTGCCGCCGCGGGTTTCGACGGTGTCGAGATCTTCGAAAACGACTTGTTGTACTACGATGGCAGCCCGCGCGAAATTCGCCAGATGTGTGCCGACCTCGGCATCGCCATCACTCTGTTCCAGCCGTTCCGTGATTTCGAAGGCTGCCGCCGTGATCGCCTGGCTCGCAACATCGAACGCGCCGAGCGCAAATTCGACCTGATGCAGGAACTGGGTACCGACCTGGTGCTGGTGTGCAGCAACGCTTCGGCTGACTCCGTGGGCGACCGCCAGATCCTGGTCGACGACCTGCACTTGCTGGCCGAGCACGCGGGCAAGCGCAACCTGCGCATTGGTTACGAAGCCCTGGCATGGGGCAAGCACGTGAATACCTACCAGCAGGTCTGGGACATCGTCAAAGCCGCCGACCACCCGAACCTGGGCGTGCTGCTGGACAGCTTCCACACCCTGTCGCTCAAGGGCGACCCGGCGGCCATCGCCGACATTCCGGGCGACAAGATCTTCTTCGTGCAGATGGCCGACGCGCCGATCCTGAACATGGACGTGCTGGAGTGGAGCCGCCACTTCCGCTGCTTCCCGGGGCAGGGCGAGTTCGACCTGCCGGGTTTCCTGGCGCCGATCATCAAGTCCGGTTACACCGGCCCGCTGTCGCTGGAAATCTTCAACGATGGCTTCCGCGCCGCGCCGCCACGCGCCAACGCCGCCGACGGCCTGCGCTCGCTGCTTTACCTGGAAGAGAAAACCCGCAAGCTGCTGGAACAGGAAGCCACCCCGGCGCCGAACCTGGACATCCTGTTCTCGCCACCCCAGGCCGACGCTTACGACGGTATCGAATTTCTCGAGTTCGCCGTGGACGAAGCCCAGGGCGCCAAGCTGACCAATGTGCTGGAGCAACTGGGCTTCGCCAAGGCTGGCCAGCACAAGTCCAAGGCCGTGAGCCTGATGCGTCAGGGTGACATCAACCTGATCCTCAACTCCGAGCCATACTCGTTCGCCCACAACTTCTTCGAGTCCCACGGCCCTTCGCTGTGCGCCACCGCCATTCGGGTGAAAGACAGCGCCAAGGCGCTGGAGCGCGCCGTGGCCTACAAAGGCCAGCCGTTCCGTGGCCTGGTGGGCCCCAACGAGCGTGAACTGGCCGCCGTGCGCGCGCCGGATGGCAGCCTCATCTACCTGGTGGACCAGGACGCCCAGGGCCGCACCATCTACGACACCGACTTCAGCCTCAAGGACGTCAAGCAGAACCCCCTGGGCCTCAAGCGCATCGACCACATGGCCATGGCGCTGCCGCCGGACAACCTCGACAACTGGACCTTGTTCTACAAGAGCCTGCTGGACTTCACCGCCGACGACGAAGTGGTGCTGCCGGACCCGTACGGCCTGGTGAAGAGCCGTGCGGTCCGCAGCCGCGACAGCTCCATCCGCCTGCCACTGAACATCTCCGAGAACCGCAACACCGCCATTTCCCACGCGTTGTCCACCTACCGTGGGTCGGGCGTGCACCACATTGCCTTCGACTGCGACGACATGTTCGCCGCCGTCACCAAGGCCAAGGAGGCGGGCCTGGCGCTGCTGGACATCCCGCTCAACTACTACGACGACCTGGCCGCGCGCTTTGACTTCGATGACGAGTTCCTGAGCGAACTGGCCTACTACAACGTGCTCTACGACCGTGACGCCAACGGCGGCGAGCTGTTTCACGTGTACACCGAACCCTTCGAAGACCGTTTCTTCTTCGAAATCATCCAGCGTCGCAATGGTTACGCCGGGTACGGGGCGGCGAACGTCGCGGTGCGTCTGGCGGCCATGGCCAAGGCGCGCAGCAAGGGTGTTCGCCACGCCAAACTGTAACCGTTTGCATGCAATTGCAAGCCTTTGGTTGTAGACCGGGGCTTGCAGGCTTCCTTCGCCGCGCTGGCCGCTCCATAATTGCCGCTGTTTAACGATGGCCGTGAGCCCAGAATGACAACAATGACAGAACGCTCCGTGGAAACTGCTGAACCGGCGCCACGCAAGAGCCGCAAGAACAACCCCGAGAAAACCCGCGAGAACATTCTCCAGGCGGCGATCGCCGAGTTCGTCCTGCAAGGCCTGGCGGGTGCACGGGTAGACGCCATTGCCGAGCGCACGCAAACCTCCAAGCGCATGATCTACTACTACTTCGGCAGCAAGGAGCAGTTGTACGTCGAGGTGCTGGAAAAACTCTACGGCGACATCCGCAGCACCGAGGTGGACCTGCACCTGGGTGAGCTGGAGCCGCGCGATGGTATCCGCCGCCTGGTGGAATTCACCTTCGATCACCATGACGCCAATGTCGATTTCGTGCGCATCGTGTGCAACGAGAACATGCACAAGGGCGAGTACATCAAGCAGTCCACCGCCATCCGCGCCATGAACAAGACCGTGCTGCACGCCCTGGGCGAGGTGTTGGAACGCGGTGCCCGCGAAGGGCTGTTCCGGCAGGGCCTCGATGCCCTGGACGTGCACTTGCTGATCAGTTCGTTCTGCTTCTACCGGGTGTCCAACAAGCACACCTTCGGCGAAATCTTCCAGATCGACTTTAGTGAAGAGCAGAACATGGCACGTCATCGCGAGATGATCGTCGACACGGTGCTGCGTTATCTGAAACCCTGACGGCGTCGGCTGCCAGGCTCAGGCCGGCCATGGGGGCCGACGGTTACCGCCGCGCCCATGGTTGCGCCTTCATTTGAGCGGCGAGAACGCGGTGGGGCGCATCATGCGCGACTCCAGTTTCATCACCGCGTCCAGCTCCTTGTTCTTGCGGCTGAACTCCATCCAGCGGCTGTCGGCAGCCATGGCCGTGCGCCGGGCCATGCGCTCGTCCAGGCTCTCCCACGCCCAGATATGCACCACCTGATTGACGTCGCCGATCTCCGTGGTGAAGAAGCCTACCAGGCGCCCAAGGTGCTCGGTCTGCACGGCCAGCGCCTCGCTCTGGTACAAAGCCAGCCAGTCGGCCAGCTTGGACGGTTTGAGGGTGTAGGTACGCAGTTCGTAGAACATGTCCAGGCCTCTTGCAAGGTGTGGAGGCCGCGGTACATGCGCATGGCGGCTTCCTCACGCGTCTTCGGGTGTCACGCCCATGAAGGCGCCGAGGTCGCCCATCTGCGCCCGGGCCATTTGCGCGCCGGTCTGAATGCGGCAGCCCAGGTCGCGAGCCTTGGCCAGCAAGGGCGTGATGTGCGGTAAAGTGACCACGTCGGCGACCATGGTGTGGGGGCTCAGGCTGGCGAGGGCTGATTCGGGCAGTGGCAGTTCACCGCTGTCGCCCATGCCTACCGGGGTGGCATTCACCACCAGGTCGAAGGCAGTCAGTTCACTGTAGGCGGTTTTCACCACCAGCGTCGCAAAGGCTTTGCGCAACACATCCCTGAGCGCTTCGACCTGCTCGGCGCGCACATCGACGATCACCAGCTCGGCCAGGCCGTGCTCGCCCAGCGCATAGGCGATGGCCGCCCCTACACCGCCCGCGCCGACCATCAGGGCGCGCTTGCCCACGGGCTGGAAGCCATGAGCGGCAGCGGCCTTCAGAAAGCCGACGCCGTCCAGGTGGTCACCCACCAGCCGGCCGTCGGCCTCGCGGCGAATGACATTGGCCATGCCCAAGGCAGCGGCGCGCTCGGTGAGCGCATCGAGCAGCGGTGCCACGGCCTGCTTGTAGGGCACGGTCACCACGCAACCACGCAGGTTCTGCCAGCCGCGCAAGGTGTCAATGAATGGCGCGAGCGCCTGGGCACCCAAGTCGATGGGCAGCATGGCGATGTCGCGGTCATTGTCGGCGAACCAGCGGTTGAAGTTGTCGGGGGATTTTACCTGCGCGATGGGTGTGCCGAGAATGGCCACCAATTGTGTGGAGCCGCGAATCATGTCGATCTCCTGGGCCGTTTGCTGTTGTTGTCGGCCGTCTGGAACCCCAGGCGCTGCGGCGCCTGGATTGAGGAACCGGGGGAGACCCTTGGGTGGGGATAGCCAGCGCGCGGGGCCATGGAGCCTTCGCAGCGCCGGCGGGGTCTCCCGCCCGGGTATCAGCCATTCATGCTGTTGAAATGCGCCGTCATGCGGTCGGCATCCGGCACGATGCCGCTGAACAGTTCAAAGGCCTTCACCGCCTGGAACACGGCCATGGTGCCGCCGTCCAGGGTGCGCGCGCCCAAGGCGCGGGCGGTGCGCAGCAGCTCGGTTTCCAGTGGGAAGTAGACGATCTCCGCTACCCACAGATCCTTGCGCAGCAGCTCGGCCGGAACGGGCATGCCTGGCAGCTTGGCCATGCCCATCGGCGTGGTGTTGACCATGCCGTCGGCTTCGTTCATCGCCGCCGCCAGGTCGCTGCCCGCACGGGCGCGGTTGCCGGGGAAGTGCTGGTTGAGGTTGTCGGCCAGGTCCTGGGCACGGCTGGCGTCCACGTCGAAGATGGTCAGCTGTTTCACGCCCTCGATCAGCAGCGCATGGGCAACTGCCGCGCCAGCACCGCCGGCCCCCATCTGCACCACACGTTCACGGGCGGCGCCGTCCATGCCACGGCGAAAGCCTTCGGCAAAGCCCAGGCAGTCGGTGTTGTGGCCTACGCGCTTGCCATCCTTGAGCACCACGGTGTTCACCGCGCCGATACCACGGGCTTCGGGCGATAGGTCATCGAGCAGCGGAATGATGGCCTGTTTGCACGGAAAAGTGATGTTGAGGCCGGTGTAGGCCATGCGCTGGGCCGCGGTGAGCAGCTCTTCCAGGTGGGTGGTGTCGAGCTTCAGCTGGTCTAGGTCGATCAGCCGGTAGAGGTAGCCCACGCCCTGGGCGGCGCCTTCGCGCTCGTGCAGGGCAGGGGTGCGCGAGGCCTGGATGCCAGCGCCAATCAGGCCGGCCAATACACTGGTTTTATTGTTCTGGGACATTGCGAGTTAACCCTTGTTGTTCAACAGGTGGCTGACGTGTTCAAGCGCCAACCTATAGCCATTGGTGCCAAAGCCGCACAGCACGGCCACGGCGACGCCGGAGACATAGCTGTGGTGGCGGAAGGTTTCACGGGCGTGCACGTTGCTGATGTGCACTTCGATCACGGGCAGCTCACTGGCGGTCAGTGCATCGCGGATGGCAATGGAGGTGTGGGTCCAGGCACCAGGGTTGATGACGATCGCTGCGCAGCGGCCGCGGGCCTGATGAATCCAGTCGATGGCTTCGCCTTCATGGTTGCTCTGGCGGAACTCGACCGTCAGGTCGTGCTGTTCGGCAGTGCGGGCACACAGGGCAGAGACGTCGGCCAGGGTTTCGCGGCCATAGGTGGCAGGTTCGCGAGTACCCAGCATGTTGAGGTTCGGGCCGTTGAGCACCAGTACGGTACGGCTCATGGAGACTCTCCCTTGTTATTTTTGGTGTGAGACAGTGGAGCGAGGTGTACATAAATTGTACTAACCAGTTAATTTGGTCAAATTAATTTATCTCCACGCTCGTTCGGAGGCTGAATCACGGGCGTAAAAAAAGCGGGTGGAAGATTGCTCTTCCACCCGCTCCGCTGACGCCGCGCTGCGACCCGAGTTCTCTAGGCCAGGGTCATGACGCCTTTGAATTGTGGGGAACGCTGGGCATTCCGTCAACGCCGCCGGGCGGTCGGTTGTGGATATCTTTGCAGATGGCCCTTACCCCTCGTGTTTCCCCCCAGTAGGACCGGGCGCCAGCTCGGGAAGAGGGCGGTGCGGTGGGTCTGGAAGACCGCGCTGGCGGTTTCCCCGAGCTTCGCCCGGTCTACAGCGAAAGTCGCAACCTCAAGCAGAGGGCGCCAACTGCGCCACCATGAAGTCGATGAACGCCCGGGTTTTCTGCGGCACCCGCCGGGCCGAGGGGTAAACCGCATGGATGCCGATCGGCGGTGCCTGCCAGTCGCACATCACCGCCACCAGCCGGCCGGCCGCCAGCGCGTCCTCGACGATGAAGGCCGGCAGCAGGGCGATGCCCATGCCGCCTTCGGCCGCCGTGGCCAGCAGGTCGCCGTTGTTGGCGTGCAGGGGGCCGGTCACGTGCACGCGCTGGGTGTCCTTGCCATTGCTCAACTGCAGGCTGACGCCGCTCTGCAGGTAGCCGTAGTTCAGGCACGCATGCCCCGTCAGGTCGCGGGGCACCTGTGGCGTGCCATGACGCGCCAGGTAGTCGGGGGAGGCCACCAGCACCCGGGGCGCCGGGGCCAGTTGCTTGGCCACCATGCTTGAGTCCGCCAGGCTGGCGATGCGGATGGTCACGTCGAAGCCGCCACGCACCGGGTCTACCTGCTGGTCGCTGAGCACCAACTGCAGTTCTATTTGCGGGTGTTGCTCGTGAAACCTGGGGATCAGCGGCCCCAGTTTGCGCAACCCGAATGACATGGGCGCGTTCACCCGTAACACCCCCCGCGCTTCCCCCAGGCCGCTGCGCGCCCGCTGTTCGGCTTCGTCCACCGAGGCCAGCACCTCGCGCACGGCTTCGTAATACTCCGCCCCTGCCTCGGTCAGGTGCAGGCTGCGGGTAGTGCGCTGCAGCAACTGCACCCCCAGGTCTTCCTCCAGGGCCTGGATCTGTTTGCTGATTTTCGAGCGTGGCACATCCATGGCTCGGGCGGCCGCGGCAAAGCCGTTTTCATTCACGGTGGTGACAAAGGCGCGCATGGCGTCGATACGGTCCATCAGTGTCCCTGATATGGAATCAATGAGTCTCGATTTTATGGGATTGTTGCGCTGAATGCACGGACTTACATTATCAACACGCCAGGCGCACACCCCCAAGCGGCAGCGTCCAGCCACCCACTACTTCGAACCTGTTGAAAAGGAATACATCATGTCCAAGCACGAACTGCTGAACCCCGCCAATGCCGCCTTGATCCTCATCGACCACCAGCCACAAATGGCCTTCGGTGTGCAGTCCATCGACCGTCAGGTGCTGAAAAACAACACCGTGGGCCTGGCCAAGGCTGCGAAGATCTTCAATGTGCCGACGATCTATACCTCGGTGGAAACCGAAAGCTTCAGCGGGTACATCTGGCCTGAACTGTTGGGCGTGAACCCTGGGCAGAACCCCATCGAGCGCACCTCGATGAATAGCTGGGAAGACGCCAGGTTCGTGGAGGCGGTGAAAGCCACTGGCCGCAAGAAGTTGATCATCGCTGCCCTGTGGACCGAGGTGTGCCTGACCTTCCCCGCCCTGGAAGCCATGGCCGAGGGCTTCGAGGTGTACATCGTCACCGACGCCAGTGGTGGCACCACCCAGGAAGCCCATGACATGTCGGTGCAACGCATGATCCAGGCCGGTGCTATCCCGGTGACCTGGCAGCAGGTTCTGCTCGAATTTCAGCGCGACTGGGCCCATAAAGACACCTACGACGCGGTGATGAACCTGGTGCGCGAACACAGCGGCGCCTACGGCATGGGCGTGGACTACGCCTACACGATGGTCCACAAGGCGCCACAGCGGCAAGCCAACTAAGCTCAGCGCGAAAGGAGTCCACCCACATGAACATCGAAATGTCCGACGGCGTAGTGACCCTGCTGGTGCGTCATCGCATCAGCAAGGGCCAGGAACAGCGCTACGAAGAATGGCTGCGGCGCATCATAGGCACCGCTCGCAGCTACCCCGGCCACCTGGGCATCGATGTCATGCGGGGCCACAGCCAGGGCTTGCAGCTGTTCACCAGCGTGCTGCGTTTCGCCAGCACCGAGCAGTTGCAGGCTTGGCTGGACTCCAGTGACCGCAAGCGGCTGGTGGACGAGGCCAGGCTGATGTTGGCGGACGGCGACCAGACCGAGATCAACAACGACCGCGAATTCTGGTTCACCCCCGTGGACGCTGGCAGCCCGCCGCCGCGCTGGAAGCAGGCGTGCGTGACCTTCATGGTCATTCTGCCGCTGAGTTTTCTGGTGCCGTGGTTGTGGGGGCCGGTGTTCAAACGGGTGCCCTGGCTGGGCAGCTATGCAGCGGCGAACACGCTGATCACCTTGAGCGTGGTGCTGTTGGTGGTCTACGTGTTCATGCCGCGGGCGACCCGTTGGCTGAGCGGTTGGTTGCAAAGCCGCTGACTGCTGACGTGGCTACCGGCGAACCAGCAGCACGCCCGATTCCATGTGGTGGGTATACGGGAACTGGTCAAACAGTGCGCAGCGCTCGATACGGTGCGTATCGTGCAGTTGCGCGATGTTCGCCGCCAGTGTCTCCGGGTTGCAGGAGATATACAGAATGTTGTCGAAACGCCGGGTCAGTTCGCAGGTGTCCGGGTCCATGCCCGCGCGGGGCGGGTCGACGAATACGCTGCCGAACTGGTAGCTCTTCAGGTCGATGCCCTGCAGGCGGCGGAATGGGCGCACTTCGTTCAACGCCTCGGTCAATTCCTCGGCGCTCAGGCGCACCAGGGTCACGTTATCCACAGCGTTGTCAGCGAGGTTGTTCAGTGCCGCGTACACCGAGGTCTTGCTGATCTCGGTCGCCAGCACTTTGCGCACCCGGGTGGCCAGGGGCAGGGTGAAATTGCCGTTGCCGCAATACAGTTCCAGCAGGTCGTCATCACGCTGGCCCAACGCATCGTACGCCCAGTTGAGCATCTTCTGGTTCACCGTGCCGTTGGGCTGGGTGAAGGCGCCTTCCGGCTGTTGATACTGGTAGGTACGGCCTGCCACTTCCAGCTTTTCCACGGCGAAGTCGCGGCCGATCACCACGCGCTTGCCCTTGGAACGGCCGATCAGGCTGACGCCCAGGTCGGCCGCCAATTGTTCGGCGGCGGCCTGCCAATGTGCGTCCAGGGGGCGGTGGTAGCACAGGGTGACCATGGCGTCGCCGGCCAGGGTGGTCAGGAACTCCACTTGGAACAGCTTGTTGCTCAGCGCTTCGTTGGCCTGCCAGGCGGCCTTGAGCTTGGGCATCAGTTCGTTGATGCGCAGGCTGGCGATCGGGAATTCCTCGATCAGGATGGCCTGGTGCTTCTCGCCCGGGGCAAACATGGCGTAGTGGCGCTGGCCGTCCTGGCGCCACAGGCGAAATTCGGCGCGCAGCCGGTAGTGCTCGCGTGGCGAGTCGAACACCGCGGGTTCCGGGGCATCGAAAGGCGCCAGCAGTTCACGCAGGCGCGCGGTCTTTTCGTCCAGTTGGCGGCTGTAGTCCGCCGGGTCCACTACTGTACTCATGCGTTGAACCAGCCCAGCTTGATGACAAACAGAATCGACAGGATGACCAGCGCCGGGTTCAGGTCGCGGGTGCGGCCCGACAGCAGCTTGATCAGTGTCCAGGAAATGAAGCCGAAGGCGATGCCGTTGGCGATGGAATAAGTGAAGGGCATCGCCAGGGCGGTGACCACCACCGGTGCTGCTTCGGTGATGTCGTCCCAGTTGATTTCAGCCAGGCCCGACATCATCAGCACAGCCACGAACAGCAAGGCCGGAGCAGTGGCGAAGGCAGGCACGCTGCCGGCCAGCGGGGCGAAGAACAGTGCCAGGATGAACAGCACGGCCACCACGATGGCGGTCAGGCCAGTACGGCCACCGGCGCTCACGCCCGCGGCGGATTCGATGTAGCTGGTGGTGGTCGAGGTGCCCAGCAGGGAGCCTGCCATGGCCGCGGTGCTGTCGGCGATCAGGGCACGGCCCATTTTCGGCATGTGGCCGTCCTTGCCCATCAGGCCGGCACGCTTGGCCACGCCGATGAGGGTGCCGGAGTTGTCGAACAGGTCAACGAACAGGAAGGCGAAGATCACGCTGACCAGCCCTACGTTCAGGGCGCCCTTGATGTCCAGTTGCAGGAAGGTCGGGGCCAGGGACGGTGGCATCGAGACGACGCCGCCGAACTCGCTGGCGTGGATCAGGATCGAGACGATGGTCACCGCCAGGATGCCGATCAGCACCGCGCCGCGCACTTTCAACGCTTCCAGGCCCACGATCAGCACGAAGCCCAGGGTGGCCAGGATAGGTGCAGGCTTTTTCAGGTCGCCCAGGCCGACGAGCGTGGCCTCGTTGCCTACCACGATACCGGCGTTATGCAGGGCGATCAGCGCGAGGAACAGGCCGATGCCGGCGGCGATGGCTGAACGCAGGGGCAGGGGGATGCTGTTGACGATCCATTCGCGGATACGAAAGATCGACAGCAGGAAGAACAGCACGGCAGAGATGAACACCGAACCCAGCGCGGTCTGCCAGGTGTAACCCATGTGCAGCACCACGGTGTAGGTGAAGAAGGCGTTCAGGCCCATGCCCGGTGCCAGGGCGATCGGGTAGTTGGCGATCAGGCCCATGACGGTGGAGCCGATGGCGGCGGCCAGGCAGGTGGCGACAAAGACGGCGCCCTTGTCCATGCCGGTCTCGCCGAGGATGCTCGGGTTGACGAACAGGATGTAGGCCATGGCCAGGAAAGTCGTGATGCCCGCCAGTATCTCGGTACGCACGTTGGTGTTATGTGCTTTGAGTTGAAACAGCCTTTCCAGCATGCCTGCTCCCCGTGGCGCGCCCCGGCGCCGTGAATGAATTGACCCCTCAAGCAAAGCACATGCTCGCCGAGGGGCCGAAAAAAGCCGCGCATCATAGCAGCATGGTTGCCCGGCGGTGAATGCGCGTGTCGGTTTTAGGCGCGAATGCCTTTTTTAGGCAGGAGCCACCCATCAATCCACCTGAACGATAGTGCCACCCACCCAGTCGTACGCCTTGACGACGCCGCTCGCAGAAGCTGCGCAAGAATCAGGCCGAACACCGTGAGGTTGCCATGAGCGAAACCACCCATACCCTGGAGCTGACCCTCAATGGCCAGCCCCGCAGCCTGCAAGTGCTGCCCTGGACGACCCTGCTGGACCTGCTGCGCGAACAGCTGGACCTGGTGGGCAGCAAGAAAGGCTGCGACCACGGCCAATGCGGCGCCTGCACGGTGCTGCGCGACGGCAAGCGCGTCAATGCCTGCCTGACCCTGGCCATCATGTGCCAAGGCGCCCACCTGACCACCATCGAGGGCCTGGCCGACGATGCCAGGCTGCACCCGATGCAGGCCGCGTTCATCAAGCATGATGCCTTTCAGTGCGGCTACTGCACCCCCGGGCAGATTTGCTCGGCTGTCGGCCTGCTGGAGGAGGGCCGCGCGCAATCACCGGCCCAGGTGCGCGAATTGATGAGTGGCAACCTGTGCCGTTGCGGTGCCTACGGCAACATCATCGACGCCATTGAAGACGTGCGCGCAGGGGGTGGGCAATGAACCCCTTCAGCTACAGCCGCCCGGCGGGCATCGCCGAGGCCATCGGCCAAGTGGGCCCCGGCAGTCGCTTCATCGCCGGTGGCACCAATCTCCTGGACCTGATGAAAGAGAATGTCGAGCAGCCGGCGCGGGTCATCGATATCACTGGCCTGCCCCTGCATGACGTGGTGCCCACCCCCGATGGCGGTTTGCGCATTGGCGCGCTGGTGAGCAACGCGGACCTGGCCTGGTTGCCGCAAGTAGAATGGCAGTACCCCCTGCTGAGCCAGGCGATACTGGCGGGCGCGTCCCCTCAGTTACGCAACATGGCCACCACCGGCGGCAACCTGCTGCAACGCACCCGTTGCTACTACTTCTATGATGCCGGGGTGCCCTGCAACAAGCGCAAACCGGGCAGTGGCTGCCCGGCCCGGGAAGGCCTGAACCGCATTCATGCGATCTTCGGCGCCAGCGCCGAATGCGTGGCCACCCACCCCTCGGACATGTGCGTGGCCCTTGCCGCCCTGGAGGCAGTGGTGCACGTGCAGGGGCGCGCTGGCGCACGCACCATCGAGTTCGCCGACTTTCACCGCTTGCCCGCCGACCACCCGGAGCGCGACAACCAGTTGGCGGACGATGAGCTGATTACCGCCATCGAACTGCCCGCCGAAGGCTTCGCGGCCCACAGCCATTACCTCAAGGTGCGCGACCGGGCGTCCTACGCGTTCGCCCTGGTATCGGTGGCTGCAGCCCTGACACTGGACGGCCCCACCATCACCGCCGCGCGCCTGGCGTTGGGTGGCGTAGCCCACAAACCGTGGCGCGACCGTGCCGTGGAAGCGCAACTGGTGGGCCAGCCGGTCAGCCACGAAACCTTCACCGCGGCCGCCGAAGCGCTGGTGCGCGACGCCGAGCCGCTGGCCCATAACGCTTTCAAGGTGCGCCTGGTGCGCCGCGCCGTGGTACGCGCACTGGAGCAGGCGGCACTGGGAGGGCAGCCATCATGAACGGTACCCCCATGGACCGCGTTGACGGTGTGCTCAAGGTCACTGGCCAGGCTCGCTATGCCAGTGAGTTTCCCGAAGATGGCCTGCTGTACGGTAGCGTGGTCTCCAGCACCATCGCACGCGGCCGGGTCGTCAATATCCACGACGCCGCCGCCCTGGCGCTGCCGGGTGTGGTGGCAGTGATCGACCACCGCAACCGCCCGGCCATCGCCAGCTACGACAAACCCTACGAAGACGCCGACGCCGCCCCCGGTTCACCCTTCCGGCCGCTGTACAACGACAATGTGCTGTACAGCGGCCAGCCGTTGGGCTTGGTAGTGGCGTGCGACCTGGAGCTGGCGCGTTACGCCGCGACCCTGGTGCACATCGAATACGAAGAAACGGCGCACCAGACCGACCTGCTGGTGGACCTCAAGCACGCCCGCCCTGCACCGGCCGAGCCACCCAAGCCACGCGGGCACTTCGAGGAAGCTCTGGCGGGAGCGGCGTTGAGCATCGACGCCACCTACGACACCCCCAGCGAATACCACAACCCCATGGAGCCCCACGCCAGCACCGTTCTTTACCAGCAGGACGGCAGCCTGCTGATCCATGACAAGACCCAGGGGCCACAGAACTGCCAGGCCTACGTGCAGAAGGTATTCGGCCTGCCCAAGGAAAAGGTGCGGATCCTGGCGGCGTTCGTCGGTGGCGCCTTTGGGTCGGGCTTGCGCCCGCAATATCAACTGCCTCTGGCGGTAATGGCGGCGCTGCTGCTCAAGCGCTCAGTGCGCGTGACCCTTACCCGGCAGCAGATGTTCACCTTCGGTTACCGGCCGCGCACTCGCCAGCGCCTGCGCCTGGGGTGCGCCGCCAATGGCCGGCTGACCGCCATCGGGCACCAGGCCATCGGCCAGACCTCACGCTTCGAGAACTTCGCCGAACATGTGGTGGAGTGGAGCGGCATGCTCTACCACTGCGATAACGTCGAGCTTGACTACCAACTGGTGCCGCTGGATGTGTACACGCCGCTGGACATGCGCGCCCCAGGCGCAGCGTTGGGCCTGATCGGCCTGGAGTGCGCCATGGATGAGCTGGCCTGTGCCGTGGCCATCGACCCGGTCCAACTGCGCCTGCTCAACTTTTCCGAGCGCAACCAGAACGAAGACAAGCGTTACTCCAGCAAGGAACTGCGTGCGTGCTACGCCGAGGGTGCCGAGCGCTTCGGTTGGGCGCGCCGCAACCCCGAACCGCGCAGCCAGCGCCAGGGCCACCAGCTGGTGGGCTGGGGCATGGCCGGCGGCGTGTGGGAGGCCTTGCAGATGAAGGCCAGTGCCAAGGCCAGGTTGATGGCGGACGGGCAGTTGGTGGTCAGCAGTGCCACTACCGACATCGGCACCGGCACCTACACGGTCATGACGCAGATCGCGGCCCAGGCGTCCGGCGTGGCGGTGGAGAACATTCGCTTCGTGCTGGGCGACTCTTCCTTGCCCACGGCGCCGTTGCAGGGCGGTTCCTTCACCGTTTCCTCGGTGGGCAGTGCCGTGCAGCAGGCATGCGCGGCGCTGCAAGGCCGCTTGCTGGACCTGGCTCGCCAAATAGACCCGGCGTTCGCCGCCATCACCCCCGAGCGGGCACGTTTCGAGGATGGCCACCTGCATTTTGGTGGCTACCGCCGAGCCTTGGCCGAGTTGCTGGACGCGGGCGGCGAAACCTTCCTGGAAGTGCAGGTCGACGCCGAACCCGACAAGAAGCGTGAAGCCTACGCCACGGCGACTCACTCGGCGGTATTCGTCGAGGTGCTGGTGGACGAAGACCTGGGCAGCGTGCGGGTCAGCCGGGTGGTCAGCGCGGTAGCGGCGGGCAAGGTGGTCAACCCGAAAATGGCACGCAGCCAGATCCTGGGCGGCGTGGTGTGGGGCGTGGGCATGGCGTTGCATGAAGAAGCGCTGGTGGACCACGTACTGGGGCGGCCCATGAACCATAACCTGGCTGAGTACCATATTCCGGTTCAGGCAGATATTGGCGACATTGACGTTATTTTCGTCGAGGAGGAGGACGATATCGTCAACGCTCTGGGTTCCAAGGGCGTCGGCGAGATTGGTGTGGTCGGTGTGGCGGCGGCGGTGGCCAATGCCATTTACCACGCCACCGGCAAGCGCGTACGCGAATTCCCCATCACCCTCGATAAATTGCTCTGAGCGTGCATCGCCGGCTCGCCCGGCCTCACAGGTGGTCACCTGTGAGGCCGGGCGAAGCCGGGGATCGGCGCGCTAAGGTTTACGGGTATGCATATGATCGCGCTTGGCCAAGGTCGGGAACAGCTTGATCCAGATCCCGGTCACCGCCAACGTACCCACACCGCCCAGCACCACCGCGGGAACGGTACCGAACCAGTGCGCCGTAAGCCCCGACTCGAATTCCCCGAGCTGGTTCGAAGCCCCGATGAACAGGCCGTTCACCGCGCTGACCCGCCCACGCATCTCGTCAGGCGTTTCCAGTTGCACGAACGCCCCGCGGATCACCATGCTGATCATGTCTGCCGCGCCCAGCACCGCCAGGGTACCCAGGGAAAACCAGAACGACGTCGACAGGCCAAAGGCGATGGTCGCCACCCCAAATACTCCGACGCCGGTGAACATGATGCGGCCCACGTTGCGCTCGATAGGGAAGCGTGACAGCCAGAAGGACATCAGCAATGCCCCCACCGCTGGCGCCGAACGCAGCAGCCCCAGGCCCCAGGGGCCGGTCAGCAGGATGTCGCGGGCGAACACCGGCAGCAGGGCCGTGGCGCCGCCCAGCAACACCGCGAACAGGTCCAGCGAGATGGCCCCCAGGATGTCCGGGCGGCTGCGGATGAAGTGAATACCCGCCAGCAGTGATTGCAGCGTGGCCTTGCCTTTGTTCAGCGGCGTCTGCCGCGCCGGCAGGCTGAGCATCAGCGACAAGGCCAGCACGTACAGCACCACCGTGGGACCGTACACCCAGATGCTGCCGAAGGCATACAGAAAACCGCCCAGGGCCGGCGCGACGATGGTGGCGGTCTGCATGGCTGACGCCGAGGCCGCAACGGCCCGAGGGAACAGCTCGGCAGGCACGATATTGGGCAACAGCGCCTGGGTCGTGGGCATCTCGAACGCGCGGGCGCTGCCCAGCAGGAAAGCCAGCACGAAAATCATGTCGCGGCTGACGGTATCCGTGCTGCTGCCGATCACCAGGGCCAGGGCCACCAGCGCCTGGCCGGTCTGGCAGATAGCCGCCACCTTGCGCCGGTCATAGCGGTCGGCTACATGGCCCGTGTGTAGCATGAACAGCACGCGCGGTGTGAACTCCACCAGGCCGACCAAGCCCAGGTCCAGCACGCTGCCGGTCAACTGGTAGAGGTGCCAGCCAATGGCCACGGTCAGCATCTGGAAGCCGCTGGCAGTGCAAACCCGCGCGAACCAGAAGGCCATGAAGGGACGATGATGACGCAGCAGCAGTACAGCGGAACTGGACATGGGGCAGGGCGACCTCGCGGGCGGAAGGCGCGAGATTAACATTTGTTTGTAACCAGAGGTTGCAGAAACGCAGGTTGGCGCCGTTCTCCACCATCCGTGAGCCCGATCAGCGAATTTCGCCGCATACACCCGTCTTTCGCAGGGTGAGGCAACGTGCCGCGTGACAATAGACCACGCAGTTGCCCGCGCCTTTTGGGTCTACTCTTTTAGGGATCATTGACCCAGGTCAAAGCCCATTGCGCCCGCACTGTGTTTGGCCTTCGGTCGCTGACTAACCTGATTACGCAGAACACATGACAAGCGCCGCACTCAGTAACCCTGAGGGCCGTAGGCGCGAGTTCACGGGCTGCCGCCCGTAACGTGCAGATGACACATCTGATAGAGGACAACTTATGTTCGGTTTAGAGGCTCTAGATCTCGCCCGAATGCAGTTCGCGTTTACCGTATCGTTCCACATCCTGTTCCCTGCCATCACCATCGGTCTGGCCAGTTTCCTGGCTGTGCTCGAAGGCCTGTGGCTCAAGACCAAGGACGATACCTACCGCGACCTGTACCACTTCTGGTCGAAAATTTTTGCCGTCAACTTCGGTATGGGCGTGGTCTCGGGCCTGGTCATGGCCTACGAGTTCGGTACCAACTGGAGCCGTTTCTCGGACTTCGCCGGCGCCGTGAACGGCCCGCTGCTGACGTACGAAGTACTCACGGCATTCTTCCTGGAAGCGGGTTTCCTCGGTGTCATGCTGTTCGGCTGGAACCGTGTGGGCCGTGGCCTGCACTACTTCTCCACCGTGATGGTGGCCGTGGGCACGCTGATCTCGACCTTCTGGATCCTGGCGTCCAACAGCTGGATGCAGACCCCGCAAGGTTACGAGATCGTCGACGGGCGCGTCATTCCGGTGGACTGGCTGGCGGTGATCTTCAACCCGTCGTTCCCCTTCCGCCTGGCGCACATGGCCATCGCCGCCTTCGTCGCCACCGCGTTCTTCGTCGGCGCCTCGGCTGCCTGGCACCTGCTGCGCGGCCGCGACAACCCGGCCATCCGCAAGATGTTCTCCATGGCCATGTGGATGGCGCTGATCGTCGCGCCTATCCAGGCCTTCGTCGGTGACGCCCACGGCCTGAACACCCTGGAGCACCAGCCGGCGAAAATCGCTGCCATCGAGGGCCACTGGGAAAACGTCGGCAACGAGCCGACCCCGTTGATCCTGTTCGGTATCCCGGACATGAAGGAAGAGAAAACCAAGTACGCCATCGAAGTGCCGTACCTGGGCAGCCTCATCCTGACCCACAGCCTGGACAAGCAGATCCCTGCGCTGAAGTCGTTCCCGCCTGAAGACCGTCCGAACTCGCTGATCGTGTTCTGGTCGTTCCGCATCATGGCCGGCCTGGGCATGCTGATGATCGCCGTGGGCCTGTGGAGCGCCTGGCTGCGCTGGCGCGGTGGCTTGTACACCAACCGCCTGTTCCTGACCCTGGCCATGTGCATGGGCCCGTCCGGCCTGATCGCCCTGCTGGCGGGTTGGTTCACCACCGAGATCGGCCGTCAGCCGTGGGTCGTGTATGGCCTGCTGCGCACCTCCGATGCGGTGTCCAACCACAGCGTCACGCAGATGAGCATCACCCTGGTGCTGTTCGTGGTGGTCTACTTCTCGCTGTTCGGTACCGGCTTCGGCTACATGATGCGCCTGGTGCGCAAAGGGCCGAAAACCCACGAAGGCGCAGAAGCTACCCACGGTGGCCCTGGCCAGACACGCACGCCTGCCCGTCCTCTCTCCGCCGCCCACGAAGGCGCCGAAGAAGGTACTGCCGACCTGACCAAGGGGAATTGAGTCATGGGTATCGATCTGCCACTGATCTGGGCCGTGATCATTATCTTCGGCATCATGATGTACGTGATCATGGACGGCTTCGACCTGGGTATCGGGATTCTATTCCCGTTCATCAAGGGCGAGTCCGACCGTGACGTAATGATGAACACCGTCGCCCCCGTGTGGGACGGCAACGAAACCTGGCTGGTGCTGGGCGGCGCCGCGCTGTTCGGCGCCTTCCCGCTGGCCTACTCGGTTGTACTGGAAGCGCTGTACCTGCCACTGATCCTGATGCTCATCGGCCTGATCTTCCGTGGTGTGGCCTTCGAGTTTCGCTTCAAGGCCCGTGCCGACAAGCGCCACATCTGGGACAAGGCGTTCATCGGCGGCTCGTTGCTGGCCACCTTTGCCCAGGGCGTGGCCCTGGGTGCCTACATCGATGGCATTCCGGTGGTCAACCGTGCCTATGCCGGTGGTGGCCTGGACTGGCTGACGCCGTTCAGCGTGTTCTGTGGCCTGGCGCTGATCGTGGCCTATGCCCTGCTGGGTTGCACCTGGCTGATCATGAAGACCGAAGGCAGCCTGCAGGAAGCCATGCACAAACTGGCCAAGCCGCTGGCGCTGGTGCTGCTGCTGGTAACCGGTATCGTCAGTATCTGGACCCCGTTGACCCACGCCGACATCGCCGGCCGCTGGTTCAGCATGCCTAACCTGCTGTGGTTCATGCCGGTACCGCTGTTGGTGCTGCTGTCGCTGTACGTGCTGCTCAAGGCTGTTTCCCAGCGTGCTCACTACATGCCGTTCATCATGACCCTGGTGCTGATCTTCCTGGGCTACAGTGGCCTGGGCATCAGCCTGTGGCCGAACATCATCCCGCCATCGGTGTCGATCTGGGACGCTGCTTCGCCGCCGCAAAGCCAGGGCTTCATCCTGGTGGGCACGCTGTTCATCATCCCGTTCATCCTGGTGTACACCTTCTGGAGCTACTACGTGTTCCGCGGCAAGGTGACCCATGAAGATGGCTACCACTGATACTGATTGATCAATGCCCCTTGGCGGTTTTCAGCACCGCCAAGGGCTTGCCTGGAGAGTCGTGACATGAGCACCAAGGAACACGAACCCGACCCGGCCGCCAACACCCCCTGGTGGAAGCGTGTTGGCTGGCTGGTGGTGATCTGGGCCGGCAGCATAGTGGCCCTGGGCATCGTCGCAGAGTTGCTGCGCATGTTCATGACCGCCGCGGGCATGAAGTCGCACTGATCCAAACCGTCTCATCCCACCGCTGTTTTGCACAGGCAGCGGCTTTCAGACCCTCTTCGGAGGGTTTTTTTTTGGTTCACTGCAGGGCTCGCGGGTTATTTGCGGGCCTTGAGGATGACGAACTTGGGCGTCGCCGCTACCTGCTCGACCCCGCGGAACAGCCGCGCCAGCTTGCTGTGGTAACCCAGGTGGCGGTTGCCGACGATGTACAACGCGCCGCCCACCACCAGTGCTTCGCGGGCCTGCTGGAACATGCGCCAGGCCAGGAAGTCACCCACCACCTGGGCCTGGTGGAACGGTGGGTTGCACAGCACCACGTCCAGCGACTGCGGTGCCTGGCCCGCCAGGCCATCGTCGGCACGAACGGTCACCTCACGGCTGCCCAGCGCGGCCTGCCAGTTTTCGGCCGCTGATTGCACCGCCATGTAGGACTCATCCACCAGGGTGTAGTGGGCGTCAGGGTTGCCCAGCGCGCTGACGATGCCCAGCACCCCGTTTCCGCAGCCCAGGTCCGCCACCCGGGCACTGCCCAGCCCCGTGGGCAGGTGCGGCAGGAATGCCCGGGTACCGATGTCCAGGCCTTCGCGGCAGAACACGTTGGCATGGTTCAGCAACGCCACGGCGGGTTCGTCCAGGCGGTAGCGGCTGGGGTAGGGCGAGGTGAACGGCCCCCGAGGCTCGGCGCGGGCGATCAGCAAACGCGCCTTCTTCACCGCCAGCGAGGCGCTGACCGGGCCGATGTACTTGTCCAGCAAGTCACCCGCGGCCCGTGGCAAATGCTTGACCATGGCCCCGGCCACCACCTCTGCACCGGGCGCCAGGTGGCCCTGCAGGCGAATCAGTTGCTCTTCCAGCAACGCCAGGGTCTTGGGCACGCGGATCAGTACCCGCTCGAACAACCCGTCCCAGCGCTGGCTGGCCGGCAGCACAGTGATGGCATCGAAGGGCCGGCCGTTGCGCACCAGGTTCTTCTCCAGCGCCAGGCTGCCCAGGTATGAATCACCGCTGCTGAGCAGGTCAAACTGGCCCTGCAAACTGATGGCCAGCGCACCGAAGCTGTCATTGAGCACCAGCACCTGGGTACTGGCCGGCAGTTGCTGTTCGGCCAGGTGGTTGAGCAGGTACTCGTCCGCCGCGTCGAACGCCTGCAGAGGCTCGTTGGGCTGATCGGGCTGGCGGATAAGGTCCAGTTGGGCAAACGGCGTGGTCAACACGGGCATGGGGCAGAGACTCGGGGGTAGGCAGCTTTATATTACGCAAGTCTCGGCGGCACCAAACTCGCAGCGGGGAGTTGCGCTCTGGCACTCCGGGCCGCGAATTCTACGTCCATTTGCAATTTTATGCAGGCGTGACACCGGATAACAGCCCCGTCCTGGTCGCATGTATCACGGCCTGGGTCTTGTTTTTCTGCCCGGTCTTGCGCACGGCGCTGGTGATATGGAAGTTTACCGTGCGTTCCGACAGGTTGAGGATCATCGCGGTTTCACCGGCGGTCTTGCCTTCGGCCAGCCAGTGCAGTATTTGCCGTTCACGCAGCGACAGTTCCGGCGTGGACCTGCCCAACGCATGAATGAAGTGCTCCCCCTGGCGTTCATGCAACAGGTTGCACAGCCACAGGCAGCAGCCGCCCTTGGCATAGAACTCGTCCTCGTTTACCGCCAGGGTTCTGCGGGTCAGGGACAGCATGCTCATGTGCCCACGGGCATCGTGCACCGCCAGGCTGATGCCGTGGCTGACGCCATGGGCGCAGGCATCCCGTTGCAGGGTGCGGGTGGTGGCGAACAGTTCATCGGTCCAGCGTATGGGCGTCACCGAGCGGCGGCAATGTGCCAACACCGGATCGGTTTTCGCGTATTCCATGACGTTGTAGCGTTCCGTCCACTTGCGGGGCAGGTTGCCCATGCCAGCGAGCCTGGGGTTGGCAGGGCCATTCAGGGCAACACTGAACTGGAAGTAATCGAACCCGAGGTCACGGACCAGGGCGGCGGCGGAGCGCAGGGTTTCGTTTTCGTTGGTCAGCTGCAGTAGCTGACACATCTGTTTCTGTGGCCAATGGTTCATGGCATCGTCCAGGTACAATAAAGGGATCCAATCTTGGCAATCTTCCTCAGTTTAGGGTCAATTCCCTGGTTGCCAAGTTTAATTGGGGCCATGTGCAGCATTGGTCAGGTGGCCCTGTACCGTATAAGCCATTACAAAGCGCCGGTGTTTATCCCGCGGTATTTGCGGGAAACTGGCACCCTTGTTTCCGTGGAGAGCACCATGACTGCCAGTGCCGAGAACTTCACTCGCCAGACCTTGCTGCAGGTTCAGCCCTTGACGCCGAGCCTGTTCACCTTGCGTACCACCCGCGACCCGGGGTTCCGTTTTCGCGCGGGGCAGTTCGCCCGGCTGGGGGTTGCCAAGGCTGACGGTTCGGTGGTGTGGCGTGCCTACTCCATGGTGTCCTCGCCCCATGACGAGTTTCTCGAGTTCTTTTCCATCGTGGTGCCCGGTGGTGAATTCACCAGTGAGCTGAGCCGCCTGCGCGAGGGCGACACGCTGCTGGTCGACCGCCAGGCATTTGGCTACCTGGTGCCCGACCGTTTCACTGACGGTCGCGACCTGTGGCTGCTGGCCACCGGCACGGGGGTAGCGCCTTTCCTGTCGATTCTGCAGGACTTCGAGGTGTGGGAGAAATTCGAACGCATCATTCTGGTGTACAGCGCCCGTGAAGGCCGCGAGCTGGCCTACCAGCCGCTGATCGCCGAACTCACTCAACGCGAATACCTGGCCGACCATGGGCACAAGTTCCAGTACATCCCCACGGTGACCCGCGAGCAGTACCCGGGCGCCTTGAACGGCCGAATCACCACCCTGGTAGAGAATGGCGAACTGGAGCGCGTCGCCGGCTGCGCGCTGACCCCTGAACATTCACGGGTAATGATCTGCGGCAACCCGCAGATGATCGATGACACCCGCCACGTGCTCAAGGGCCGCGACATGCGCCTGGCCCTGACCCGCAAGCCGGGCCAGATCGCTGTGGAAAACTACTGGTGACCCAAGGAGCGTATACCCCCTGCAGGACCGGGCAAAGCTCGGGAAGATAGCGCCGCCCAACCACTGAAAATACGCGGCAGCCCGCTCCCGAGCTTCGCCCGGTCCCACCGGGGCCAGCGGTCAGGCGGTCATGCAGGAGGCCCTCAAGGCCGGGTGTTCTGCTCTTTCAGCAAGTCGCGAATTTCCCCCAGCAACAGCTCTTCCTTGGTGGGGCTAGGCGGCAGGGTAGGGGCCTTGGCCTCTTCACGCTTGAGGCGGTTGATGGCCTTCACGCCCATGAAGATCGCGAACGCCACGATCAGGAAGTCGATCACCGTCTGGATGAACTTGCCGTACGCCAGCACCACCGCTGGCGTCGTGCCTTCTGCCGCTTTGAGCTGAATGGCCAGGTCACTGAAATCCACCCCGCCTATCAGCAGGCCCAGCGGAGGCATCACCACGTCGCCCACGAACGACGACACGATCTTGCCGAACGCTGCGCCGATGATGATACCCACGGCCATGTCGACCACGTTGCCTTTGACCGCGAAGGCCTTGAACTCGGCTAGTACGCCCATGTTTGATATCCCCTGTTACAAATGATGGTGGCAGCCAGTGTAAGTTACCCAAGCGCGTCACGCTTGACACCTGGTAACAATGACAGGGGTTACGCCCGATAGTTTTACCGGATTTGCCTGGCGCCTGGGGTATGATAACTGTTTTTCCATACAGGGGTTTTCCACCATGGCCAAGGCCAAGCGCTTGTACGGCTGCACCGAATGCGGCGCCACCTTCCCCAAATGGGCGGGCCAATGCGGCGAGTGCGGCGCCTGGAACACCCTGACCGAAACCATGATCGAAGCCGGCGCTGCGGCGCCCCCCAGCGGCCGCACCGGCTGGGCCGGCCAGCAGGCGCAGATCAAGACCCTGGCCGAGGTCAGCGTCGAGGAAATCCCGCGTTTCACCACCGCCTCGGCCGAGCTGGACCGGGTGCTGGGCGGCGGCCTGGTGGACGGCTCGGTGGTGCTCATCGGCGGCGACCCCGGCATCGGCAAATCCACCATTCTGCTGCAGACCCTGTGCAACATCGCCGCGCGCATGCCGGCGCTGTACGTTACCGGCGAGGAATCCCAACAGCAGGTGGCCATGCGTGCCCGCCGCCTGGGGTTGCCCCAGGACAAGCTGCGGGTGATGACCGAAACCTGCATCGAGACCATCATCGCCACCGCCCGGGTCGAACAGCCCAAGGTGATGGTCATCGACTCCATTCAGACCATCTTCACCGAGGCCCTGCAGTCGGCCCCCGGCGGCGTCTCCCAGGTGCGCGAGAGCGCGGCGCTGCTGGTGCGCTACGCCAAGCAGAGCGGCACGGCCATTTTCCTGGTGGGCCACGTGACCAAGGAAGGCGCGCTGGCCGGCCCGCGGGTGCTTGAGCACATGGTCGACACCGTGCTGTATTTCGAAGGCGAGTCCGACGGCCGCCTGCGCCTGTTGCGCGCGGTGAAGAACCGTTTTGGCGCGGTGAACGAACTGGGCGTGTTCGGCATGACCGACAAGGGGCTGAAGGAAGTTTCCAACCCTTCGGCCATCTTCCTCACCCGTGCCCAGGAAGAGGTACCGGGCAGCGTGGTCATGGCCACGTGGGAGGGCACCCGGCCGATGCTGGTGGAAGTGCAGGCCCTGGTGGACGACAGCCACCTGGCCAACCCGCGCCGGGTAACCTTGGGCCTGGATCAGAACCGTCTGGCCATGTTGCTGGCGGTGCTGCACCGCCATGGCGGCATTCCCACCCACGACCAGGACGTGTTCCTCAACGTGGTGGGCGGCGTGAAAGTACTGGAAACCGCGTCCGACCTGGCACTCCTGGCGGCCATCATGTCCAGCTTGCGCAACCGGCCGCTGCCCCACGATTTGCTGGTGTTCGGCGAGGTGGGCCTGTCCGGCGAGGTGCGCCCGGTGCCCAGCGGCCAGGAACGCCTCAAGGAAGCCGCCAAACACGGCTTCAAGCGCGCCATCGTGCCCAAGGGCAACGCGCCAAAAGAGGCGCCAGCGGGGTTGCAGATCATCGCCGTGACCCGACTCGAACAGGCGCTGGACGCGTTGTTCGAATAGCCTGTCCCCAGCACCCGCAAAGCCTGATACCGCGCGGCGCTCGTGACACGGCCAGCTCCGCTGCAAGGGCGCGCAAACCGTTGTGAGACCGGGCGCAAGCTCGGGAAGCAGGCAACGCGGTCGATCCGGCAGCCCCCTTCCCGAGCTTCGCCCGGTCCAACAGGGCGCTCATGCCGTTGTGAGACCGGGCGCAAGCTCGGGAAGCAGGCGACGCGATCGATCCGGCAGGCCGCTTCCCGAGCTTCGCCCGGTTCTACTGGGTGGCCATCGCCTTGTAGCAGCAAGCGTCTTCATGGGAGCTTGGGGAGCCCGCTTCGCTGCCGCTCCTGAAATGGATTCCAGGCCCTTTCATGTCTTGGCAAAAATGTAACGGAAACTACCGTTCGTCGGCTTCACCCCCTACATCTGTAGGGGGTGATACCTCTGCTAGCAAAATTTGGATCCGCCAAGATAGCTACCTCTTGCCCGCATTTAGCCTGCATATGCCTAACGTTGTCTGCAGCATTTCCGTTTGTAAAAGAATGTATCGTGAATTTGACGATCCGGGCGTGGCGCCCTAGTATCGCCGCTCTTTTGCACCCCCCCCGACGTTTCAAGGATCGATTTGATGTCTGCTTCCAGCCCTCGGATGACGGCCTGGCTGTTCCTGTCATTCAGCCTTTTCTGTGCGCCTTTGGTGGCCAATGCGGCGCCTGCTCCCCTGCCAACCCAGGGTGACCAGGACCTCATCCGCGACCGCCAGAACCGCCTGCTCGAAGAGCAGCAGCGCCGCCTGGAAGACCTCAAGAACCTGCCCGGCAAGGTGGCCCCCGAGGCGGCCCCGACCAAGCCCGTCGATACCCGTTGCTTCACCATCCAGCACATCGAACTCAAGGGCGCCGACCACCTTTCTGCCACCGAGCGTGAACGCCTTGTGGCGCCGTACCTGGGCCGCTGCCTGGGCCTTGCGCAGCTCAACGAGGTGCTCAAGGCCGTGACCGACCATTACCTTGACCGTGGTCTGGTCACCAGCCGCGCCTATCTGCCACCCCAGGACCTGGGCAGTGGCACCCTGCTTATCCAGGTGGTGGAAGGGCGTCTCGAAAGCCTGAAGGGCGCGGACGGCAGTGGGCTGAGCGAACGCGAGCTGGCCATGACATTCCCCGGGCGCACGGGCGAGGTACTGAACCTGCGCGAGGTCGAGCAACTGGTGGACCAGCTCAACCGTCTGCCCTCCAACCAGGCGCGCATGGAGCTGCGCCCCGGCCAGGCCGTGGGCGGCAGCGACGTGCTGGTGACCAATACCCCGCAGAAGCCTTGGCGCGCGTCCCTGGGGCGCAGCAACGATGGCCAGCGCAGCACGGGCGAACAGCAGTGGAACACCGGCCTGGAATGGGACAGCCCCCTGGGCCTGGCCGATGAGCTGGTGCTGCGGGGCGGCCACGATGCGGTCAGCGACTCCAACCACAGCTCGCGCAACGGCCTGCTCAATTACAACCTGCCGTGGGGCTGGTGGAATTTCAATTACAGCTACAGCCAGAGCGGTTACCGCGCCCAGGCCACGCCGCAGGACGGCGGCGGTTCGTTCAGCCAGCGCGGTGACAGTGCCACCCATCAGTTGCGCGCCGAGCGGGTGATCTACCGCGACGCCTTGAGCAAAACCTCGGTGAACGCCGGTTTCGCCCGCGTGGCCACCCACAACTACAACGATGGCGTACGGTTGATCGGCGCCAGCAATACCCTCAGTGAATTCAGCTACGGCATCAACCACGGCCGGCGTATCGGCAACGCCTTCCTCAACCTGGACCTGGGTACCCAGCGCGGCATCGGTGCCTTCGGCGCCCAGGGCGACCATGCCAGCGGTGCCACGGCCCGCTATCGCAAGTACACGGCCACCATGAGCTACCTGCAGCCGTTCCAGTGGCTGGGTGAAACCTTCACCTTCAGCAGCCTCGCCACCGGCCAGCGCACCCCCGACCAGCTTTACAGCTCCCAGCGCATCAGCCTGGGCGGCGAATCCTCGGTGCGCGGTTTCAAGGACCAGTACCTGACTGGCGACAACGGCGGCTACTGGCGTAACGAACTGCGCTGGAGCCGCCCGGTGGACTGGGCCTGGTTGCGCCCGGCAGTCAGCGAATACGGCATGGCCGTGGCCTACGACCAAGGCGTCATCAGCCGCACCCATGGCGCCTACGACCAGCATGGGCGTGTGAGCAGCGATTCGCTGGAGCTGTTCGCCCGCGGCCGTTACCTGGGCGCCAGCGTCACGTTCGCCCACTCGCTGGAACGCCCGGATGCCATCGCCGACCGCGAAGCGCCGATCTATTTCAGCCTGAACCTCTACCTCTAATTTCTGCTGCAACGAGTACCCGACATGGACGCCCGTCACCTTGCCTTCCTGGCCCGCCAGCCCTCAGCCGCCCTCGCACCCCGAGACCGCTTCTGGGGCATGCCCAAGCGCGCCCTGGCCTTCCTGCTGGCCAACGTCATGCTCTGGCAGCCCCTGTGGGCCCAGGCCGATGGCATCGTGGTCAGCGGCCAAGGCACCACGCTGGGTACGGCGGGCAACGGCGTGCCGGTGGTCAACATCGCGGCGCCCAACGCCAGCGGGTTGTCTCATAACCAGTTTCAGGACTACAACGTCGCAAGCCAGGGCGTCATTCTCAACAACGCCACCGGCCGTACCCAGGCCACTCAACTGGGCGGCATCGTGCTGGGGAACGCCAACCTCAACGGCAAGGCCGCCACCACCATCCTCAACGAGGTCACCGGCAACAACCGCAGCCAGTTGAAGGGCTACACCGAGGTGGCGGGGCAGGCCGCACGGGTCATCGTCGCCAACCCCTATGGCATCACCTGCAACGGGTGCGGGTTCATCAACACGCCACGTGCGACCCTGACCACCGGCAAGCCCGTCCTCGACGGCAGCGGCCGGCTGGACCGCTTCCAGGTCGATGGCGGGGACATCGCCATCGAAGGCGCTGGCCTCGACGCCGCCAACATCGACCAGTTTGAACTGATCACCCGCACGGCACAGATCAACGCTCGCCTGTACGCCAAGAACCTCACGGTGGTGGCCGGCCGCAACGACGTCAATGCCGACACCCTGCAGGCCACGGCCCGTGCCGACGATGGCTCGCAGAAGCCCGAGCTGGCCATCGACAGCGCCGCCCTGGGCGGCATGTACGTAGGCGCGGTGAAATTGGTGGGTACCGAAAAAGGCGTGGGCGTGCGCCTGGCCGGTGACCTGGCGGCCAGCGCCGGCGACGTGCAGATCGACGCCAACGGCAAACTGACCATGGCCAACGTCAGCGCCAACGGTGCCGTGGTAGCCAAGGCCTCGGGCATCGACGCCCAGGGCGCGGTCTACGCCGGTACCCGCGCCGAATTGCGCAGCAGCGCCGACCTCACCAACGCGCAGAGCATCAGCGCCCGCGACAGCGTCACCCTCAGCGCCGACGGCAAGCTGAGCAACAGCGGCGTGATCGAAGCCGGCGTCAACGCCGACAACAGCCGCAACGCCCAGGGCGACGTGACTCTGCAAGCCGCCGACATCAGCAACAGCGCCAGCGTGATCGCCAGCCGCACCCTGGCCGCCACGGGTACCCACACCCTGCGCAACGACAACGGCGTGGTCCAGGGCCACGACGTCACCCTGACCACTGCCCAGCTCACCAACAACGGCAGCGGTGCGCGGCTGCGCGGGGAAAACAGCCTCAACCTCAACACCCCGGCCATTGCCAACCTGGGCGGCCTGATTCGCTTTGGGGGCGGCCAGAATGTCGACCTCAACCTGGCGAGCCTGGACAACCGCGCCGGGCGCCTGGAAGTGGTGGGTGGTCAGTTCAAGGTAGTAGCCGCCAGCTTCGACAACCGCGATGGTAGCCTGCTGGCCGACACCCTCGACCTGGACACCCCCCAGCTGGATAACCGCCGTGGCGTCCTGGCTGCCAGCGTCGGCAGCGCCAGCGTCAAGGCCACCACCCTGCTGGACAACCGCCAAGGCACCCTACAGGCCGCGACCCGCCTGGACGTCAGCGGTGGCGAACAGCGCAACAGCGCCGGCAAGCTGCTGGGGGACGTCATCAGCGTCACCGCCGACAGCTTCGACAACAGCGCTGGCGGCCTGATCAGCGCCGGGCAGGGTGACCTGGCCCTGGCCCTGACCGGAGACTTCAACAACCAGAACGGCAGTGCCCAGGCCCAACAGGCCCTGAGCATCAACGCCGGGGCCGTGGATAACCGCACCGGTACCCTAAGTGCAGACAGCGTCAATGTCACCGCCGACAGCCTTGACAACAGCGCCGATGGCCTGGTGAGCGCGAGCCAGGGCGCCATCGACCTGAGCCTGGCCAGGCAATTCAACAATCAGGCCGGCCGCGCCTTGGCCAAGACCCTGTTCAGCCTGCAAGCCAGCGACCTCGACAACCGCGGCGGCAAGCTGCAAGGCCAGGCGCTGGTGCTCCGCACGCCTGCCGCCACCGTCGACAACCGTGGCGGCAGCCTGCTGTTCGATACCCTGAATATCGCTGCCGGCAAGCTCGACAACCGTGACGCCGGCCTCATTGCCACGGGCATTGGCGGCGCCACCCTGACGCTGACCGGCCTCGACAACAGCGGTGGTCGTATCCAGGGCGATGGCAGCTTGCTGATCAGCGCCGCCACGCTCGACAACCACGCTGGCGCCATCAGTGGCCAAGCCGTCACGCTCACCACTGGTGCCCTGAACAACAGCGCCAAGGGCGCCATCCTCGGCAACGGCGGCACCGTGCGCCTGACCATCAGCGGCGTGCTGAACAATGCCACCGGCACCATCGATGCCGCCAACCAACGCCTGTTGCTGACCAGCTTCACCCAGCTGGACAACCGCAACGGCAGCCTGGGCGGCAACCGCGTCGACATCAGCGGCACCCAACTGGACAACCGCGAGGGCGGGCAGATCCTGGCCGGCGCCGATGGGCTGCAGATTACCGCCGCTACCGTGCTCAACCAGCAAGGCCTGTTGTACGCCAAGGGCGGCGCCGTGACCCTAGACCTGGCGGACGGCACTTTGCAGAACCAGGGCGGCAGCGTAGTGGCCGACAGCCTGGACGTGACCGCTGGCCACCTCGACAACAGCGCCGACGACAGCCGCGCCGGCATGCTCTCCAGCATCGTGGGGGCGCTCAAGCTCAAGGTCGCGCAACTGACCAACCGCGCCGGCAAGCTGTTCGCCAAGGGCGACCTCAGCCTCGACGGCCAGCAGCTCACCAATGCCAGCGGCGGTGAAATCAGCGGCGCCAGCCTGGCCATCGACCTGGGCGGGCAACTGGGCAACCAAGGCCTGATCGAAGCCCTCGGCGGCCTGAGCATCAACGCCGCCAGCCTCGACAACAGCGGGCGCATCAGTGGCCTGGGCGGTACCCGCAGCCAATTCAGCCTGAGCGGCGCGCTGGTCAACAGTGGCACCCTGAACTTCAACAGTGATGTATTCAGCCTCACGGCCGGTAGCCTCAATGGCAGCCTGGGCAGCATCAGCGGCACCGGCAGTTCCGACTGGCACCTGGGCACGGCGAGCAGCGTAGGCCGCGCCCAGTTCGACGGTACCTTCGCTGTCACCAGCGGCGGCGCCTTGACCGTACTGGCCGGTGACCGCCTGGCCACCACCGACAGCCTCATCCTGAACGTCGGCAGTTTGGACAACCTGGGCGAGCTGGTCAGCAACCTCGACATGACCCTGCTCACGTCCGGTGACCAGGCCAACCGTGGCTTGCTGTCCAGCCAGGGCAACCTGCGCGTGAACGCCCGCGACTTCAGCCAGGTGGGCGGCCGCCTGGCCAGCGCCGGCAATACCATCCTGACCCTGACCGGCGACCTGGCCAACGGCGGGCGCCTGATCGCCGGAAACGACCTGACCATCAGCGCCACCCACATCACCAACGACGGCACTTTGGGCGGCCAGGGCAATGTCAGCCTCAACGCCCGGCAAACCATCAGTAACAACGCCGATACCCTGCTGTTCGCCGGCGGCGACCTGGCACTGCGCGCCGACCGTTTCACCAACACTTATGGCGACCTCTACAACCAAGGCAACCTCAGCTTCGCCGCCTACGACGGCGGGCGTGCCAGTGCGTTCAGCAACCTCTCCGGCAGCGTGCAAAGCCTGGGGCGCATCGACCTCAACGCCGTCAGCATCGAAAACGCCAAGGCCCAGTTCGAACTGGACCAGGCCGTCGTCAGCGGCACCCTGGAATGGAAATGTGGCCAGCACTGCGGCGGCCACGACTCGTTCAAGCGCGGCGTCATCACCATCACCAAGGCGCTCGAGGAAAGCGTGCTGCTGGACTCGCCCATGGCGCGCCTGATCGCTGGCGGCAACATGACCCTCAACGCCAGCGACGTGCAGAACCGCTACAGCCTGCTGGCTGCCAACGGTGACCTGACCATCAACGCCGACACCCTGCTCAACCAGGGCGCCTCATCGCGCAGCGGCAGCCAGGTGATCATCATCGCCACGCCCCAGCGCATCAGCACCGGCTACTGGGACCAGATGCAGTACGTCGACGTGCCCGCGTTCAACGCCGCCGTCGCCGCGGGCCACTTCGACGAAAGCCGCTTCAACGAACTGATCGCCCGCTCCAGCGACAGCCGCTTCCAGCAGCAGAGCGACGTCACCACCTGGACACCTGACAGCACCCATAACTACACCAGCACGATCCAGTCCGGTGGCAACGCCACCCTGAACGTCACCCAGAGCGTGCAGAACGGCACCCTGCTGGAGCAGACGCTGGCGCAACTGACCGGCTCCCTCGACAGCGAAGCCACCCAGAAGGTGGGCGCCGTGGTGCTGCAACTCAGCCCCGAGCGCAGCGCCGCCACCCCGGTGGCGGCCAAGGACGTGCAGCGTGTGGAGCGCATCGACACCGACGGCACGGTGCACGTCAGCTTCACCCCGGTGGACTTCACGGGCGTACCTTTCGCCGCCGTCGACCCCACCGCATCCACCAGCTTCCGCCTGCCCCAGGGCGAATACGGCCTGTTCGTCCCCAGCCAGAACCCGCAAAGCCACTACCTGATCGAAACCAACCCGAACCTCACCGACCCCAGCCGGTTCATGAGCTCGGACTACCTGCTCGGCCAGCTGGGCTACAGCGCCGACGAAGCGGCCCGCCGCCTGGGCGACGGGCGCTACGAAACGCGGCTGATCAGCGACGCCGTGGTGGCCCAGACCGGCCAACGCTTCCTGGCCGCCAGCCTCACCAGCGACTACGACCAGTACCGCTACCTGATGGACAACGCCCTGGCCAGCAAGGACGCCCTGAACCTGAGCGTCGGCGTGGGCTTGACCGCCCAGCAGGTGGCAGCGCTGACCCACGACATCGTGTGGCTGGAAAACCGCGTCATCGACGGCCAGAACGTGCTGGTGCCCGTGCTGTACCTGGCCCAGGCCGACGAGCGCAACATCAACGGCGGCAGCCTCATCCAGGGCCGCAACCTCAGCCTCATGGCCGGCAGCGACCTGGTCAACGTTGGCACCCTGCGCGCCAGCGAAGACCTCACTGCTACCGCCGGCGGCAGCCTCTACAACGGCGGCGTGGTCGAGGCCAACGACCGCCTCAGCCTGCTGGCCCAGGACAGCATCCGCAACGCCCTGGCCGGCGACATCCGTGCCAGCCAGGTCAGCCTGCAAACCCTCAAGGGCGACATCGTCAACGACCGCACCGCCATCGCCGTCAACGACGGCGCGGGCATGCGCACCATCACCGATGCCGGCGCACGCATCGCGGCGGGCGAGACGTTGAACGTCACGGCCGGGCAGGACATCACCAACCATGGGGCGATGAGTGCTGGCGGTGACGCCAACCTTAGCGCAGCACGGGACATCAACCTGGTGGCGGTGCAGGACGTCAGTGAGAAGCATGAGTTTCACAATGGGGGGCATGATTCCAGTGTGACCAGCGTCGTCAAGAACCTGGCCGGCACCGTTTCGGCGGGAGGCAGCGTCCACCTGAACGCTGGCCAGGACGTCAACGTTATCGCCAGCGACGTGAAGGCTGGCACCGACATCAGCATCGTTGCCGCTCGTGACTTCAACGCCGCCGCCAACGGCGACGTGCACAACGTTGAAAGCCGCAGCAAGGACGGCAAAAAACGCATCAAGGAACAAAACGACAGCACCACCCAGCGCGCCGCCACCTTCACCGCCGGCAACGACTTCACCAGCGAAGCGGGCCGCGACACCACCCTGGTCGCCAGCAAGATCACCGCCGGCCACGAGGCCTACCTCTACAGCGGCGACCAGACCCAGCTGCTGGCGGCCCAGGACAGCACCCACACCCTGTACGACATGAAGGAAAAGGGCAGCTGGGGTGCCAAGAAAATGCAGCGTGATGAAGTCACGCAGCAGACCAACGTAGGGACTGAAATCAAGACCGGTGGCGACCTGACCATCGAAAGCGGCGGCGACCAGCGCTACCAGGTAGCGAAGCTTGAAAGCGGCAAGGACATCACCCTGGCCAGTGGCGGGGCAATCACCTTCGAGGGGGTGAAGGACCTGCACGATGAGAGCCATACCAAGAGCAAGAGCGACCTGTCGTGGTTCAGCGCCAAGGGCGAGGGGCATACGGATGAAACGCTGCGCCAGAGCGCGCTGGTGGCCCAGGGGCAGTTGGCAATCAAGGCGGTCGATGGGCTGCATATCGACATCAAGCAGATCGACCAGAACACCGTCAGCCAGACCATCGACGCCATGGTCAAGGCTGACCCGCAGTTGGCGTGGCTGAAACAGGCTGAGCAACGCGGCGACGTGAACTGGCAGCAGGTCAAGGAACTGCACGAGTCGTTCAAGTACAACAACTCGGGGATGGGGCAGGGGGCGATGCTGGCGGTCATCATCGTCGTCTCCGCCCTGACCGCGGGGGCTGCAAGTGCGTTGGCGGCTTCGGCGGGATCAACGGTAGGGGCCGGCGCCACGATGGCGGCCGGGTACACCACCGCGGCGGGTGTGGTGGTGCCGGCGGGGTTGGGCAACGTCATCGCCACGGCGGCGTTGACCTCAATGGCGAGCACCGGCGCCGTCAGCCTGATCAACAATAAGGGCAACGTCGGCACGGCGCTCACGGACACCTTCAGCAGCGACGGCGTCAAGCAGGCCGTGATCGCGGGAGCGTCGGCGGGCTTCATCAACTACGCCGGCGGCCACTGGTTTGGCGCCCAGACCGATCCGATCACCAACAAAGTCACGGGGCCAAGCGTGGTGCCGCACCTGACCGACTCCGCCGCCATCGCCCGCTTTGGTGCGATTCAACTGGCGGGCGGTGTGGTTCGGGGAGGGCTGTCCCAGGCCCTGGGGCAGGGCAAGTTCAGCGACGCCATGCTCAACAGCGTCTTCGATGTGCTGCAGGCCACAGTCTTCACCAATGTCGGCGATCTTGGCGACACACTTCAGCTACCCGACAGTGGGCTGGGTAAAACCGCTATTCACGCGTTGGCGGGCGGCTTGCTTGCCGAAGCGATGGGCGGCGACTTCAAAACCGGCGCACTCGCCGCGGGGGCGAACGAGGCACTGATTGAAACGCTGGACAGCCTGCCGTTCCTCCAGGGCGCTGATCAGGTTGAGCATGATCGGCTGGTCAACGCCGCCTCCAAGCTCGTCGGCCTGGTGGCGGCGGCCGGGGCTGGCGGGGACGTCGCCCTCGGCTCCGAAATCGCGGGTAATGCGCAGTCCTACAACCGCAAGCTTCACGCAAAAGAAGAAGAGAAGCTGGCGCAGGCGGCAACCACACTCGACGAGACGGTGGGCAAGAGCCGCACCGGTTTCAGTTGGGACATGCTGCTCACCCTGGTGGCAGGCGGTGACATCGACCAGCGCGACAATGCCCGCCTCACCGCCATCATGGCGCAGTACGGCGACGGCAACCCCGAGGGGGTGGCGTTGGCTGACGACCTGGCCAAAGCACGCTCAGTGGTGCAAGACCTGCAAAACGCCAAGGTCTTGCTGACCTGGGAGGACGGCAAGCCGGTCATCGCCGATGGCGCAGTGGTCTATGAATTCAGCGCCACGCCCGAGCAGTTCAAGGACAGCGCGCTGTTCAACTCGGCCAACACCACCACCTACGACCCGCCCGGCGGCGTAGGGGTTGTTCCCGACAAGTGGGTCGAGCAGTATGGCGAGTCGGTGGCGACCAAAAAGCTTCGCGAGATAGGCGCTATCTCCAACGACGCGGACCTGAATGCAGATCAATGGCAGGCGTTGGAGCGTTACGCCACTGGTGGGGTGGATACCAGCACCGTAGACTTGGATGTGCTGTTGGCGGTCGTGCCCGGGGCCAGCGCGGCGAAGGGCGGGGTGCGGGCTGTTTTGCAGGCGCTTGCGGAGGCTCGGGCGGCTGGGGCGTCTGCGAAGAACGCGGCTCAGGTTGAGTTGGGTAGTGCAAAGGCGGTAGCGGAGGCTCGGGCAGCTGAGGCATCTGCGCAGAGCGCGGCTCCGGGTGAATTGGGTAGCGCAAAAGCGATAGAGGAAGCTCCCAAAGCTACTAGTCTTACCACTATCACGGACGAGATGAGGGCTGATCCTTACCATCCGGATTGGCAGCGTTACGTGGGTGGTGAGGCGAGAGCGGTTGGCGCGGATGTTGTTAGTGGAGGTGCAAAAGGTGGAGCTGCTAGCTCCGGCGCTGAAAATGCGGCCTTGTATCCAAAGCTGAAGGATCAACTGATACAAGAAAACCTGAGCAATATTGCGGCTCAGGACTCAAGATTAGCTGCGGCTGTGAACGGCAGTGGAACAAAAAATCCGAACTTCTCTATAGGTCAAGGTACATCTTCCGAAGCTAATCAGTTGGGTAAAACCTGGGTTGGAGATGGTGCGACAAAAACAAGTGATGGGCTTGGTTTGATTAGCGCAGACGGCACTCGTGTATATAGGCCGCCGACACCCAAAGATTCATTTTTTGCAACGACAGGCGTGCAGGCCAATTTCGAAATGTACAACATCAACCCGGTAACAGGCCAGCGCGTAAAAGTAAGTAACGGCCATCTGAATGTGGCTGACTAGGAGGAATGATGCGTGCTGTTATAAAAAGTATTTCTAATGATTTTTTTGATGTCGAGACCTGCGTCCCTGAGAATGTAGACAATTTTTCTTTAAGTCTTCGTATTCGAATTGGGCTTGATAGTACGCAAGGGGCAGATGATTTTGAACTTTTCATCTGCACTCCAAAGTGGTTAGAAGAGACAATGTGGGAGCCTCGTTGGGGGAGAGGTTTATTAATTGTTCGAGAATATGATTTTTCGACTGTTAATGGATTGATTCATGAGTATGTGAGTCGCTGCGAGGGGGATAGCTGGGAAACTATCGTGATAAAGCTGGGAAAGATATTTGCCTGGGAGTTTGATGATTACCAATCCTAATCAATAGGATTGTTTATCTAACAACGGCCATGTGCAGTGTTGCTTTATCTGTAGAGGTCTCGACTTGATCTGACACCCTGACACCGGCCTTGCGCCGGTGTTTTTGCACCCTATCTGCACCCTTTTCCAGGGTGCCGATCAGGCTGAGCATGATCGGCTGGTCAACGCCGCCTCCAAGCTCGTCGGCCTGGTGGCGGCGGCTGGGGTTGGCGGGGACGTGTCCCTCGGCTCCGAAATCGCGGGTAATGCGCAGTCCTACAACCGCAAGCTTCACGCAAAAGAAGAAGAGAAGCTGGCGCAGGCGGCAACCACACTCGACGAGACGGTGGGCAAGAGCCCAAGGTTGAGGCGCAGGTTGTCAAGCAGGCGGTTCTGCCTGCCGGATAGCGCGAAGGTGCGGGCGTGGGGGCTGGGTTCCCTACTACGGCGTTGCTGCCGGAGGGGTATCGCAGGGTGCTGAATACCAAGACCGGTGGTGTTGAGGTCTTGGGGAGTGATGGTACGCTGTACTTGGAGACCACTGCTGGGTTGAAGACGAAGGCGGGTGGTAACCTGTGGGAGTTGGTTGAGGCTGAGCGAAGGATTGCTGGTGCAAAAGGCTCGACTAGCATCAATTCTGTTCCTCGCAACGCAAGTGATCTTGTCGGAGGTCTGCTCGAAAACGCCACTCAGATTAGCGGCCGTTTTAAGCTAGATGGTGGCCCCGCGAATGGAGCTGTGTATCGAGCCGATAATCAAGGAAATATCACCAGCTATGCTGTCTATGATTCAGCTGGGATGATTGTCAAGCGTGTTGACGTGACAGGTGCAGCTCATGCTGATGTGTCAACACCACATGTAATAGAATATGGTAGAAATACGTTGCCGGACGGGACAGTCAGGGTTCAGTCGCCTTCTACGAAATTGGCTCCACGGCCTACCACTCCGGATGAGATTCCGTAATGAAAATTCAAACAATTAGACAGTTTAGCGGTTTGAGCAGATTCGAGTCATGGGCGTCAAGCTGGGCTAAAAAAGATGATGTCGATATATTTTCTTATATGAGCGCCATGTGTAATCCTGAAGATTGCCTAGTATTTTGCAGGCTTTTGTTTCCTGATTTTTTTGTTAGTCAAGGTGCGGTTCTTTTAGACGCCAAATACGATCATGATGTTTTTGTTGTATGGTTAACCAAGTTTGATGGTGATGCGCGCGCGGTTGAAAAAATAATGAATCACACCCATTTGTACGATGTTTTTTCAGGCTGCACGGATGAGGTTGATGACATTATTTTTGAACAGCTAGCTGAAATTATTGCTTTATCATGGCGGCTAGCCTTAAAAGACAAATTTCCAGGTAGTAAGTTTTCTGTGGATGTTTCTAATTCGGATCAGGATTACGGGCCTACTGTTACTTTTTATCAAGTGTTTGAGTAGGTGCAAAAGCAACTGGTGCAGCTGAAGTACCGGCTACCTCTGCAGCTGCACGGATAGGACTACGGGAAGACCTTGCAGCGCAAGCTGGAATCCCTCGAAATATGGTGTAAGCTCCGGCGAATGTTTGGGGGAAATCCATTGATGATATTCAGTAGTCGTTCAGGATGGATGGTGCAAAGCTCACATATGTGCCGCCGAAAACTGGAACGTCTGGTAACGCGCAGGTATACAAAGTTGAAGGTGGCACACTGGCATTAAAGAGGTTCAATATAGTCCATCTACTGTTGATGCCTCGGTCAAATCGGTGCATGTGGGTGAGTGCTATAAAATTACATACGTTGATGGTACTAAGGCTAAGATTATTGATCCTGCGACCTACAGACCGACATTCCAGGGGCCTTCTAAGCCCATTTATGATGCAAACACGACATACTTGAATCCGCAAGGTCAGAAAGTGAAATTCAATCCTGCCACCAATGCGTGGATTTCCGAATGATGCCGCTAGATAGTTTTTCTGTAGTTTGGGATGCTTCAATTATTCCTGGTGTATCGCTTGCAGGAATACCTTTGCATGCTAGTGCTGTCGATCTGGAGTCTATGCTTTCGAAATATTTGATTGATAAGAATTCTTTGCGGTATAGGTTTGAAGGGGCGCCAGACCTTTGTTTGAGTGGTTATGGTCTGGATGAACGCGGTAATGGTGGTTATTCTTTTTTAATTTCTGATGATGAAGTTGTCAGTGAGTTAAGACAAGGGCTTTCTGCATTATCTGTTCTTATTCGTAGTGGGAAGGTGTCCGCAGTTAAGGTTTATGACTTTAGCTTTCCAGGCGAGCCTGCGCATAGGTTTGGGAAGTCTTGTATCTGATCTTTTGCCATTCACTAGCTTAGAGTTTGATGAGGCCGAAGAGTGGTTTTATACCGGTCGTGATTATGGTGCCCTTGAAGTTACGGGGTGGGGGGTTCCTCTGGAGGAGCAGCCGAACCAGCTTATTACAGCTATCTGTGTAATTCCGGGCTGATAGGCCTGCATGTATAAAATGTAAAAATCTCAGACCTGATCTGAGACCCTCGACACCGGCCTTGCCGCCGGTGTTTTTGCACCTTATCTGCCCCCTTTTTGTCGCCTTCTTGCACCCTTCTGAAAGCCAGTGGCATCAACGATGAAACCCAGCGCAACTCCCTGGCTTCCGTCATCGCCGCCGGTGTCGGGATTGGCGCCGCGGGTGCTACGGGGCAGTCGACCGCTGGCCAGATCACCGGAGCCCAGGTGGCCGCAAGCGTAGATCAC
>Ga0207696_1000251_pt1 | contig 70348 bp, 67 predicted proteins | sample KBSS54metaG_FD_184403 | JGI IMG/M metagenome (GOLD analysis project Ga0207696, IMG submission 184403) | Switchgrass rhizosphere microbial communities from Kellogg Biological Station, Michigan, USA - KBS S5-4 metaG (SPAdes) (version 2) | ecosystem: Host-associated > Plants > Roots > Rhizosphere >... | reverse complement strand
CAACATCATCGAGCGCATGTTTGGATGGCTGAAAGAGAACCGCCGGATCGTGACGCGCTTCGACAAGCTCGCGAAAAGCTATGCCGCTATGGTCTCGCTGGCTTGTTCCATGCGGTGTTTGCGACAGCTCTTTTCGTACAGAGCCTAGTGCGGTCATCGCTCTTCACAAGTTCCGACAGCGGCTAAAAGCCGCTCCAAGACCTGCGCTTCAACACCCCCTTCATCGCTGCCCTCCCTGAACGCAGAGCAAGTCGCCGCATTATTGCCATTTGAATAATGAAATACTGCGATTAGGCCGCCTGGCCCGACTCCTGTGTGCCCAACAAGCATATGCCCACTTTTAGTTCCGCCGATCATCAAGCCCAGCCCATAGCCCGGACTGGCCCAAGGCCTTCCTTGCATTGGCCCTCCGAGCACAATTGCATCATGCATTTCATGCAGCAATGAAGAAGGAAGAAGCTTCCCGGTCAGCAGCTTGTTCAGCAACATCGTCGCCTCTGAGAGCGGGCCTACCAGCAAACCATGATAGACCCAGCCAGGGTGGTATGACTCATTGGCTCCCAGATATACCTCATCCAGATCTTCTTGCTTTTTTGCGAGCCGAGTATGTGTCAAACCGAGGGGCGACAGCACACGTTGGGTCAGTGCAGTTCCTAGACTTACCCCCGTAACTCGCTCGATCAGTCTGGCAACAAGCATGTAGCCTACGTTGGAGTATCGCCAGCCAGCCCCTGGTGCGTAACGTAATCTGGCACCGTCAAGACGTTGCATCATTTCATCTGCTGACCACGGCGCCTGGCCCTCGGCAACAGCCGCGTAGTAATCCTCCAGCTCTGAGTAGTCCGCAAGTCCGGCTTGGTGTTTGAGCAGTTGCCGAAGAGTGAACTGGCCTTCTTGGACATGATCGTCAAGCTGGATCAATCCGTCACGAACAAGAGAAAGCGCCGCCGCAGCTAACACAGTCTTGGTAAAGCTCCACCAAGGGACAACCACTTGTGATTGCTCCGTAGGCAACTGTTTACCGTTCAATATTGTGGAACAAAGCATCCTTAGACTTCCTTGTAGGGCGAAGGCTTGAAACCAGCGAAGGCTTCGGCAAAAAGAGCATTGACTATTACAGGGTACAGTGGCCGTGCTGACTTGCGCAGGGATCAATCGCAGATTGCTTCCATTTTACGTTAGCTACATGCGTCCTCACAGCGGACACTCGAAAAGATCCTGATACTCGTTCATAGCTTCACGCGCGAAGCGATTGCTTCAGGGTGGCAGGAAGCGGAGCCAATCTTCATCCCAATCGAGCGAGGCCGACTTATCGTGTGATGGCCAGACGCTACAGCCTACTGGCGGGTCTGGAAGGCAGTCGGAGCAAGCTGCATGAAATCGGCATCGGAGGTAAGACTAGTCATATTCGATTGGTACTCATCCTTGGTGGCCGAATCTTGGCACATTGAATTAGGTATCGCTGTATGCGCGAAACTATCTACTTGCCGCGATACTACACGGACGCCCATCTATGCGGCAGCAGTCGCTCGATCTCGCTGGCCCGCTGCGTGGTAGTCGCATGAGCACATCTTTGTGATAAGTATACGGATCATGTCCGTTGATGCGCGACGACTGGATCAGCCTCATGATCGCCGCCGCCCGCTTGCCGATCGTGTCCCAGGAAGTGGTGTAACTCATCACGGCCTTGGCCACTGAGTTTGCCGTTTAGTTGATCACGGCCGACAGCTTGCTGACCGCCTCGAACGCCTCCAACTGCATATAGCACCTTTGCAGGCACCACACGTCGTTCTGTTCCAGCAGCATTGCCCCGACCAGGCGAGTGATGGCTGGATTGTTCGGGAATATGCCCACGACCTCGTTGCGGCGCTTGATTTCAGCGTTTAACCGTTCCAACGGATTAATGCTGTGAAGCTGCTGCTGGTGCGCCTTGGGAAAGGCCATGTGCGCCAGCACTTCATCCTCGCAGCCATCCATAAGCGCCGCGATCTTGGGGTATTTCTCACGTAGCTGGTCAGCTACCAGGCGCCATTCCTGGCGACTGTCCTGGGCAAACACTTTGCGAAGTAGCACAGCCACCATCGTGCGCTGGCCCTTGCCGACGTGGGCCATGGCATTGCGCATGAAATGCACGCGGCAGCGCTGCGAAGTCGCATGGAATACCTTGGAAACTTCGGCCTTGAGCCCTTCGTGAGCGTCAGAAATCACCAGCTTGACCCCACGCAGCCCGCGCCGCATTAGGCTTCGCAGAAAATCCTTGGGCGCCGTGATCTGGGGGCTTCGCTTTGGTGGGGCCAGCGCCATGCTGCAAACCGCGTCAGCGGATGCAGCGGGCGATGGCGTGGACTTGGCCCAGGCAATGGTCACCACTGCCTGGAACCTGGCGATCGCGGCCGGCGGAGCCATCGGTGGGGCGCCACTTGCAAGTGGCGGTCCGTCGATGCTGACGCCCACCGTTGCTGCTCTTGCACTCCTCGCTTTTGTCATGGCACCGGCAGGTCGTCGCTTCGCATTTCCGCCGGGTAGTCGCGGTCAACAGAGCCATTGACATGCAGCGCCGCGTCCAGCCGCCGCCCCAATACCGGCGCACATCGATCAGGTTGTCAGTCACGCCCCCGCACTAACAGCCACCCCCCCAGCAACGTCAGCCCCGCGAACACCGCCAGTGTGGTACGTGGGCGGCGCTGCGTGAAGGCCGACACCTCGGCCAGCAGGTCGCCGTAGTGCTGTTGAAGCTCCCCCGCCGACTGCCGCGCCTTGCCTTCCACTTGCAGCCGCTCATTGCCGGTCAGGTCGCCGAGGATGTCCTGGGCTTTGCCTGCCGCCTGTTCCAATGCACCTTTGACCTGTTCGGTTTTCATGGCTACCTCCGGGTGATGCCGACCACTGTGCCGGCTTTACCCCAGATTACGAACCCGCGAACCACCCTGACAGGTGATTTCGCATCAGTGCCCCTGGTGCATTTGCACCCTATTCCTTGCGTTTGGCCTTGGCCTGGCCCGCGAACAGGTGACGTTCCCGGGCCCAGACAATGGCCTCGCTTCGGCTGTGCACGTCGAGCTTGGAATACACCGTGGCCACGTGGTTGCGCACCGTGTTGAGTGCCAGGTTGAGCCGTGCGGCAATTTCCTTGTCGGCCAACCCCTCGCAGATCAGGCCCAGCACATCTCGCTCACGCGCGGTAAGGTCGGTGAAGGAGGCCGACGGGAGCTGCCGGCCGTTGACGTTTTTGGCATTGGCCAGTTTTTCGATCAGGGTCTGGCTGAACCAGGAAGCGTCCTGCATCACCGTTTCAATGGCTTCCACCAACTCCAGCTCCGACCGCTTGCGCTCAGTGATGTCCATCAGCACCAGCAGGTAGCACGCTGCGTCCTGGAGGCTGACGGTATCGGCCGCCAGCACACAGTCGAGGGTCTCATCACCCTTTTTGCGCAGCTTCACGTCCAGCCCGTCGATACGCCCGCTCTTCTCCAGCACATCAAACAGGGTCCCCGCCATCCCTGCGCCCTCGATGAAGTCCAGCTCGGCCACGGTGCGGCCGATCAACTCCTGGGCGGTGTAGCCCAGGGTGGCAAGAAAGGCTTCGTTGACGTCCACCACCTGCTGGCGATCGGCGCTGCATACCAGGGTGGGCACCGGGGTGAGCCGAAAGGCCTTGGCGAAGCGCTCCTCGCTCTGGCGCAAGGCGGTTTCGGCCTTGCGCCGGGGTTCCAGGTCAGTGAACGAGAACAGCATGCAGTCCTCTTCGTTCATGTCCAGTGGCTGCCCTGCCACGATCACCAGCTTGGTTCCGCCGCCCGGCAGCTTCAGTTCGGCCTGCATTTGCGGAATGGTCGCGCCCTGGGTCAAGCGCTCGATGGCCAGGTCCTTGCGCTCGGCATTCTCCAGCACATCCACCTCGTACACCGAGCGCCCGATCACCTGCTCGCGCGAATGCCCGGTCATCTCCAGAAAGCCCTGGTTGACCTTGATGAAACGCAAGTCGCTGAGACGGCAGATCACCGCGGGCGCCGGGTTGGCGTTGAAGGTCTTTTCAAAGCGCTGCTCGGCACTGGCCCACTCGGTGGCATCGGCGATGATCAACACCATCGACTCCGGCGAGCCCTTGCTGTCTTCCAGCACCATGCTGCGCACCCGGTGCACACGGCTGCGCTGCTCGGGATCGTCGGCCGGTGCGACCTCCACGATCACATCACTGAACACATCGCCCGCCGCCACCCGGGCGATCGGGTATTGCTCCACCTCCAGCGGATGATTATTGCGATAACGCAAGACGAAGCGCTCGCGGTACTCATCGCCGTTGGCGCCCAGGTCGGCGATGGCCTCGACCCCGTGCATCTGCAGGGCCGCCTCGTTGGCCCAGATGATGGTCTGGTCGGTTTCGATCAGCATCACCCCATCCGACAGCCCGGAGATGATCTGCTGCAACTGGCGGCGGTTGGTTTCTCTGGCAAGCACGGCCTCACTCATCTTCATCTCCTGTGGCGTGGACATCGGACCCACAACCCGCAGCTTAGTGCAGTACCCGTAGACGGCGGTCGGTGCGAATGCACCAGAGGCACCGGTGCAAATGCGCCAATACACCCCGTACCTGGCCTCGGCACACTGGTACTCACGTCGAAATCGACGATGAAGGCAGCCCCGCTGCCCGCCAACCGGCCGGTGCCACTGGCGCATCGGCCGAACGCACTTACTGCCCGAGGATCGATTCATGAGCACAACCTATGTAGACACGGCTGCTACCACGGCCTCTCCGTTCCGGGTGTCCTGGAGTTCGGTTTTTGCCGGTGGTGCCATCGCCCTGGTCACTTACCTGGTGCTGAGCGTGCTGGGCACTGCCATCGGCGCCGGGGCGGTCGACCCGATGGCCCAGGGCAACCCCCTGCGCGGTTTCGGCACTGGCGCCGGCGTGTGGTTGTTTGTCAGCACCCTGCTTTCAGTAGCGGCCGGCGCCTGGGTGGCCGGGCGTACCGCGCCAGACCGCGGTGGCCTGCATGGCCTGCTGAGCTGGACCATCACCACCCTGCTGACCACCTGGCTGTTGGCGTCCCTGGCCGGTAGCCTGGTAGGTACCGCCGGCAGCATCGCGGGCAAGGGCCTGTCGCTGGCTGCCGATGGCGTCGCCGCTGCCGCACCTGGCGTGGGCCAGAGCATCAAGCAGCAGCTGGACAAGAACGGCATCAGCCTGGACTGGGATAGCCTCAAGTCCCAACTGGACACCACCCTGAAGCAGTCGGGCAAGGCCGAGCTGGACCCCTCCACGCTTGAGCAGAAAACCGACCAGGCCGGTAACGACGCCAAGCAGGCGGCTACGCAGGCGTCCACTGATCCTGCCCAGGCAGGCGACCAACTGAGGCAGTGGTTCGACCGCGTCCAGAAGGCCGGTGAGCCGGCACTGAACGCCGCCGACAAGGACGCGTTGGTCAATATCGTCGCCGCGCGCACCGGCAAGAGTCACGAAGAGGCGCAGCAGGTCGTCGACAACTATGCCCAGGCCTACGAACAGGCAGTTGCCAAGGTGCAGGCGCTCAAGCAGCAGGCCGAGCAGCAAGCCCGCGAAACCGCTGACGCGGCGGCCAGGAACCTGTCCAAGGCTGCCTGGGGCACCTTGCTCATGCTGTTGATCGGCGGAGCCTTGAGCGTCGGTGTCGGACGCTTCGCCTTGTCTTCGCGCCCACGGGTGGTCATCGCCGCCGTCTGAAACCGCAGGTGATACCTCTCATCGGCTGTCAGCGCGCAAAGTAGCCACACAGCTCACACGCCCTGACAGTCGATGATTCACGGCAGCGTTGCCGGAAAAACGGGCACGGAAAAAGACTTGTCATTGCAACGGAACCACCCAATCAGGAGTATGGTCGGAGCCCTGTATTATCGAGATTCGGCTAGCCAGAAACGGCGAACAAGCGCAGATCTCGGTGCACTCCCACCCAGCCATACTTCAGCATTGGGCGCCGTAGATGAACATTCCTCCAAGCAGCAACGCAATGGATCGACCTGACGATCCTGGGGCCGCGACGAGCGAGTACGCCGGTGAACTCGGCGCTTTGATCGAAGCGTTTGATTGGTCCAGTACCGCGCTAGGGCCATTATCGGAATGGCCCCCCAGCTTGAGAACGCTCACAAGGACGGTTGTACAGTCCAGAGTCCCGATGGCCTTGCTCTGGGGCCGCGCGGGAACCATGATCTATAACGATGCCTACTCCGTGATCGCCGGGAACAAGCACCCCCAGGTATTGGGCATGAACGTCGTCGACGCGTGGCCGGAGGCCGCTGAATTCAATGCCAACGTCATGGAGAAAGTATTGCAGGGACAGCGCCTGTCTTACGTTGACCGCGGGTTTGAACTCAATCGCACTGGCGCCCCCGAACAAGTCTGGCTGAACCTCGACTACTCTCCCATCCCAGACGAAGACGGCACGCCCGTGGGTGTACTGGCCGTCGTGGTCGAAACTACCGAACGGTTTCGTGCCCAATGCGCTTTGCAGGAAAACGAAAGGCAGTTGCGCTTTCTTGACAGTTTGGCCGCGCACACCATCCAGCTCAGTGGGGCCGATGCGATCCTGGCGACAACGACCCGCCTGCTCGGCGAGTACCTGGATGTTGCGATCTGCGCTTATGCCGACGTTGAGCCAGATGCTGACCACTTCACTATCCGAGGCGACTGGTGCATACCCGGTGTGCCGAGCCTCGTTGGGCACTACAGTTTGTCGACGTTCGGCAGTCTGGTTGAAAAACAACTGCATACCGGTCTTCCCCTCGTCCTCGGTGACGTCCACGAGCAACTGGCGCCCGATGACGCGCAGATGTTCTTGCAACTGGGCGTAGCGTCAAGCATCTGCATGCCCCTGATCAAGGACGGTAAGCTGACGGCAATGATGGCGGTCCACGGCAACACACCTCGAGCCTGGAAGACCAACGAAATAAGCTTGCTCCGGGAGGTGACGGAGCGTTCCTGGGCGCATATCGAACGCGTGCGCGCAGCAGAGCAAGTACGAAAAACCGAGCTGCGGTTTGTAGAGCGACTTGAAGAGCAGGTCGCACAGCGAACCGCGCAGTTGATGCAAAGCGAGGCGAACATTCGTGCCATTTTCGACACGTCACATTTGTATCAATGGATGACCTGCCCAGAAGGGAAGGTCATCTACGCGAATGCGACTGCGCTGGCGGGCGCCGGCACTACGCTGGCCGAGACAGAAGGCCAACTATTCTGGGATAGCGCCTGGTTTGAGCGCTCGGCTGGCGCGAGCGAGACGGTGAAAACCGCAATGGCTAACGTCGCTGCCGGGGCAACGGAAAGCTTCAGTCTTTCTGTTGAAGAGCACCGCGGCACTCGGGTTTTTGATTTCTCCATACGCCCCATGCTTGATCAGTCCGGTAGCGTCATCGGCATGGTCCCGGAGGCATTGGACAAGACCGATCGACTCAAGGCTGAACAAGCGCTGCATCAGTCACAGAAGATGGAAGCGATTGGTAAATTGACGGGAGGGATCGCGCACGACTTCAATAACTTGCTTACCGTTGTGCAAAGCAGCCTGGATTTGCTCAGCCGACGCGTACCTGAAGATCCACGCGTTTCGCGGTTGATTGATACCGCGAAGGAAGCGGCAAGTCGAGGCGCGTCGCTGACCTCCCGGATGCTCTCCTTTGCCCGCATTCAGGAGTTACAAAGACAACCCAGTGATGTCGAGCCACTGCTGTTGGAAATCGGCGAATTTCTGAGGTCGTCCCTGGGGTCGATGATTATCCTGGATGTGCAGGTTGCTCCCGCCTTGCCTCGAATCGAGACCGACCGACATCAGCTCGAATCAGCGCTACTGAATCTGGCGGTCAACGCGCGCGATGCAATGAAGGGTGAAGGGCTGCTGACTATCACTGCGCAAGCACGAACCCTTGCCGCTCCAGAGGGCAACATCAAGCCGGGTGATTACGTTTGCCTGTCGGTAGTCGACCAGGGGGAAGGTATGGATGCGCCTACCCTCAAGCGCGCGCTGGACCCTTTCTTCACCACAAAGGCAGTCGGGAAAGGAACAGGGCTGGGACTTTCCATGGCGTACGGTTTTGCCGAGCAGTCTGGTGGTGGGCTCAGATTGCACAGTGTGCCAGGCCGAGGCACAACGGTAGAACTCTGGCTTCCCGCGGTCGGCCAGCCCGATTCGGGGTTAGGCAATCAGCCCTCCGCTACGGCACGATCAGACTGCAATGGGAAAGCGTCCTCGGTAACGATCCTACTGGTCGACGATGACGAACCCGTACTCAACAACACAGCGACGATGCTTGAGGAGTTGGGGTATCGCGTGCGTAAGGCCAGTTCTGCACGGGATGCACTGATACTGCTTGAGCACGAGCCGGTCGATTTGGTAATCACTGATTATGCCATGCCGTTCATGAGCGGTCTGAATCTGGCCGCCGAGATCAGCCAACATTGGCCAGCACTTCCGGTGATTCTCGTCTCAGGTTATGTGGAGCGGCATGCACTCACCCGGCATGACATCCCCTTTTTGAGCAAGCCCTTTTCGCTGACTAGGATAGATGCACTGATCACGGACGTTCTCCAGACCCCAAAGGGGTCTCTGGCGCGACCGTGATAGCGCCGTATTTCCGCTCCATGGATATTGAAGGCAGCACCGCTGGAGCCGGGCTCCGCACCCGGCAGATACAGGTGAAAGTAATTCCATAGCCGTGATGTTGCTGACGTTATCCAAGAGGGTTACAGCGTAGTCGCCTGCCCCATGCGGTCCAACTCAAACACCTTCCTGGCTTGAAGACATTCCTTCAACCAGCGCCCCGCCTTGCCCAGCGGCCGCTGGCGGGCCCACAGCAGATCCACACCAATGTGCCAGTCGGTGTGGGGATAGGCCAGCAGTTGCAATTCAACCAGCTCGCCGGCCGCCAGCTCGCGCAGGATCAATTGTCGAGGCAAGGTTGCCCACCCCAACCCCGCACGTACCATCTCCAGCAACGCCAGATAGCTCTCGGCCTGCCACACCTTTGTGGAGCGCAAGTATTCGCTGCTGGGCAGCTTGCTGGTGTGCGCGCTGAATGCCAGGCGACGGTGTATATGCAGATCATCGAAGCGTACACGCTCAAGCTGTGCCAATGGATGATCGGGGTGGCACACATGCGACATGATCAGCTTTCCCATCTGCTGAAACTCCAATTCCTTTGCGTAGCCGGGTTGCGAAAACGCCACGCCGGGTTCCGCATCATGATGGGCAACCAGTTCGCTGACATCGCCGCCCTGGTCGCCGACCGCAACGGCAACGTGATTGCCGAAGCCGGCAACAACTCCAAGCCGCCGCTGGGTGACCCTACGCAACACGCCGAGCTGGTCGCAGTGGCCAATGCCGCCAAGCACGTGAGCCCCGAAACGTTGGCGGCCTGCACGCTCTACACCAGTGCCGAACCCTGCTGCATGTGCGCAGGCGCAGTGTATTGGACGGGCATTGGCCGGGTCGTGTACGCGTTGTCCGAGCATGCCCTGCTTGGCCTCACGGGCGACCATCCTGAGAACCCTACGTTTTCATTGCCCTGCCGCGAGGTGTTCGCCCACGCAGTCAGACGTCGCGCGTCAGCAGTTGTGCAACCGCCCTCAGCGCAAGTGGGTAACCAGTCGCACCCAGCCCGCAAATTACTGCATTTACAACGCCTGACATGATCGAGTGACGATGGAGTTCATCACGGGCATGAATATTCGACAAATGCAGCTCGATCAAGGGCGCCTGGATCAGCTTCAGCGCATCAAGTACCGCAATGGAGTGAAATGAAAAGCCCGCCGGGTTGATGATGACCGCTGCTTGCTGTTCAAACGCCTCCTGCAGCCAATCCACCATCACGCCTTCGTGGTTGGTTTGGCGGAACTCGCATCGCAGATCCAGCTCGGCTGCAGTGGCCAAGCTGGCTGTTCGGATTTCGTCGAGTGTTGTGTGACCGTAGATATGTGGCTCCCGACGCCCCAGCAGATTCAGGTTCGGGCCGTTCAGGATAAAGACTGTGCGATTCATGGTTGTCCGCCAAGTTGCTTGGAAAGAAGTACGTTAGGTGCGGCGTCCTGGCTTGCCCCATCGGCCACGTGATTCAGGTCGATCCCGCGCGTTTCAGGCCCGATCACGATCATGGCCAGCGACACCAGATTGATCACGGCACATAGCGATACCAGTGGCCAAGGCGAATTGCCCGATTGGCTCATCAGCCAGACAGCGATCATGGGCATTGGCCCGCCGACGAGCAGATTGGCGCCGGTATAGGCCAATGCCGAGCCGGAGTAGCGGACTTGAGTAGGAAAGGCTTCAGCGAACGCAACGGGCTGGATACCGCTCTGAAACTGAGTGAAGCCCAGGAACAGCCCCATGATTGCCATGATCGACGCGATGTTCTGGGTGTTCAAAATGGGGAAATAGACCGTCAGGATCAGCAGTGTCATGCATGATCCAAATGCGAGCGCTTTCTTGCGTCCCCAACGATCGGACAGATAACCGCCCGCGAGAGCCCCCACGATGGCGCAGATGTTGGCCACCATCAGCGACATGAACCCCATGGACTGGGTGAGTCCCAGGTGTTTAGTCAGGTAGCTGAGGGAGAAAATCACGATCAGGTAGAACAGCGCGGCCGGCGAGCAAAAGAACAGCATCAGCCTGACGATGGTTTTCCAGTGACTGCCCAACGCGGCTTTCAGAGGGCTGCGCACCTTAACTTTCGCTGTGTGCTTCAGTGCGACGAACGCGGGGGTTTCATCGACCTTCAGGCGTATGAAGATGGCGACTACCACCAAGACAAAGCTCAGTAGAAAAGGGATACGCCAGCCAAAGCTTTCGAACTGCTCCGCGCTGAGGATTGCTGCCAGCGCCATCAAGACTGCGTTCGCGAGGATCTGACTCAAGGGTGAGCACAAGCCCAGCAATCCCGAATAACGACCACGGCGGTCGGAGGAAGCATGTTCCAGCGCCATCAGCTGCGCGCCTGTCGACTCCCCTCCCAGAGCGAAGCCCTGGATGATGCGCAGCAGCACCAACAGTACTGGCGCCCAGACGCCGACCTGGCTGTACGTTGGGAGCAGGCCCATCAGCACGGAGGCCAGCCCCATCATCGTCACGGTCGCCAGCATCAAGTTGCGACGGCCTAACTTGTCTCCCAGGTAACCGCAGGTTATCGCGCCTAACGGCCGTGCTGCCAAGCCGACGCCGAAGGTCGCGAGCGAGGCCAGCAGGCCAGCGGTGGGTTCCATGGCAGGGAAAAACAGCTTGGGGAGGACGGTCGCTGAAACCGCGCCGTACAGTGTGAAATCGAACCACTCGAGCGCTGTGCCGATGGTTGCTGCCGTGACGGCTCTACGCGACATGCTGGGATCAGAAGGTGTACTACTTTGTGTGCTCATAGTCGTGCTCATCGTTGTTGTTATAGGAGCCAGTCCGGGATGAATGGGTTACTTGCTGCCAAGTACACGCAGTGAGTAGACATTAGCGCAGAGCGCTTGCAGAATAATTATCGAAAATTGAACATTTCAATAAGCCTGCCTTATGAGTTAGACCATGGAACTTCGTCATCTAAAAGCCTTTGTCGTCGCGGCGCAGCTCCAGCATTTCAGTCAGGCTGCTGAACAATTGGGCATTGCCCAGCCAGCCCTGAGCCAGCTCATCAGGTCACTGGAAAAAGAGCTCGGGTTGTCGCTATTTCGACGGGAGAGTCGGGGCGTGGTATTGACTGCCGCCGGCATGGCATTCGTCCCTCACGCACAGCAATCCATCGCGTCCAGCGAGCTGGCGATTGCCGCCGCTCGCCGTGCCCGGCGCGGAGAGGTCGGCGAAATCAGTATTGGCTATCACTCGGCGCTTTTCGAACACAACCTCCCGCAACTGCTCCGGCACTACTTCACCACGTTCCCCGACATCAAGGTTTCACTCGTCGACGCCGGCATTCGCGCACAATTTGAGATGTTGCTGGAGCACAAAATTGATCTGGCATTCGCGCGTGTTTTCAAAGACCACCTGCCTGATCGACTGCGTACCCACCACTTCAGTCAATCGCGCCTGGTGTTATTGATCCCGGACAACAACCCACTGGCCACACGCTTCAAGGGTGACTTGACGATCCTGCGAGGGGAGAAATTCGTTTTCCTGCAAGATCCCACGGGTATCGGCTTGACCTCACACACGCTTCAAGCATGTCGACTGAACCAGCTGCATCCCGACAACATTTTCTACGTTCCCTCATTGATGAGCATTCCTGGTCTGGTGGCTGCGGGGATTGGCGTCAGTATCGTCCCTGAGCCCTTGGCGCGGTTGACTATGCCCGGCGTGCACCTTTTCGCTCTCAATATGCCGGAAATGGTCAGCGAACTGTCTCTGATTTCCAGGATTGATGAGCGCTCAAGTGCTGTGCTGCATTTCATTGAGCAAGCGCAGGCGTGGGGATAGTGGCGTCGGTTGCCGTCGACCGGCTGGAAGCGGAACCTGCCGGCAGGCCATCTGTGCGGGTCACGACTCGCGAGGCCGTGCGCGAAGCGGTGGCACGGCGCCAACCCAGCACCTTCGCAAGCACGCGAGATGAGCCAGAAGTCGGGAAGGCCCATCTCGTGGAGATGAGCCCCTCAAATTCAGGTCTTAGCTGACCTTGATAACGACTTTGCCGAATGGGCCGCGAGCCAAATGCTCGTAAGCGTCACGGGCTTGCTCAAACGGGTAGACGTGATCGATCACAGGACGAATGTGGTGGGTGTTCAGGAACTCATTCATCCGGTCAAAAGACGAGCGCGGTGCTACTGCAATACCGCGAATGGTCGTTTGGCGGAAGATCAATGGCATCAAGTTCAGATGGGTCGATTGGCCAGTCAGGAAGCCGATTTGAGCGATCCTGCCACCTACCTTGGTCGCTTGAACAGAATCGTTGATGCCGTCACCGCCGGCGACTTCCAGAAGCAGATCCACACCCTTACCGTCGGTGAGCTTCAATACCTCAGCCGCCCAGTCCGGAGTTTTACGGTAGTTCACGCCAGCCACTGCACCCAGCTTGATCACCGCTTCGAGGTTTTCGTCACGGCTGGAAGTGATGATGACTTTGGCACCCAGTGCCATTGCGATCTGAGCAGCAAAAATCGACACACCGCCAGTGCCTTGTACCAGAACGGTCTGGCCTGCTTCGATCTGGCCGAAATCTACCAGCGAGTACCAGGCGGTCAGCGCGGCAATCGGCAAAGTAGAAGCTTCTTCATCGCTCATGTCATCCGGCGCACGAACTGCGCTGTTTTCATGGATGATCATGTATTCGGCCAGGCCGCCAGGCAGCGGAGAACCGAAGCAATAGTCGGGTTCATCGTGAGCCGGCATGCCCTCGATCCAACGGGAGTACAGGTGGGAGTTGACGCGGTCGCCGACAGTGAAACGGCTAACGCCCTCGCCCACGGCGACGACAGTACCCGCAGCGTCGCTAACCGGAATTAAAGGCTTAGGTACCGTGTGCGGCTCGTAGATACCGTCCACGATCGCTTTGTCACGGAAGTTGAGGGAAACGGCACCGATCTTGACCAGCAGCTCACCGGCTTGCGGGGTAGGCGTTTCAGTTTCGCCTTGTTTTAGATTATCGAGACCAAAATCTTGCAGCAACCAGGCTTTCATCATTCTACTCCAACCAATATAGGGGCGCGCCGAGTCGTTCGGCCATGCCTGAACTGGAAGCCATTGTTTCTTGTCTCGCGAAGTGGATAAAGATTGCTTTGGGAACAAGATTGTTATTTCAAGAATTACAATTGCAGATCTTGGGTGACATCCATTGCTGCCCCGGCGCTCACCATCGGCCCATTACGCCCACGACAGAAGTGCATGCCAGTCACCTTCATTCGGTCGGTGGCGGCGTGCTGGTCACCTCAGCAATGGCTTCTGATAGGCTTCGGCAGGTCTGGCATTGCTAGACTCACATCCACCCCCCTCCAGCCGTCTGGCCTCACCCGTAGTAGAAGACCAAAAAATGAATATGATCGAAGCAATGGAGATCTACGTGAGCGTTGTGGAACAGGGAAGTTACACGCGCGCGGCGGAGTCCCTCCGGCTTCATCGTCCTGCCCTCTCAAAGGCCATCCAGAACCTTGAGCAAGAGCTCAATGTGCAGTTGCTGCACCGCACGACCCGCAAGATACATGTCACTCCAGAAGGGGAGGAATTCTATGGGCGCTGCAAACAGATGTTGGCTGATCTCGCCGATACCGTAGCGTGGTTCTCTCCTGACCGACCTACTCGCGGTAAGCTGCGTGTTGATGTCCCGGTTACCCTGGCCAAGGCGTTCATCATTCCTTCGCTGCCGCGGTTCCGAGAGGTCTATCCGGATATCGAGCTGATCCTGGGCTCAACAGATCACCAGATTGATCTCATCGCAGAGGGCGTCGATTGTGCTGTCCGGCTAGGCGAACTGGACTCATCCAGCTTGATCGCGCGCCGAATCGGTACGGTCTCGATGGTCACCTGCGCTGCACCGGCCTATATCGAAAGACATGGCATGCCGGTGAACGTTGAAAGCCTGGACACGCACTCGGCCGTCAACTTTCTGATCGATCATCGCCGCCAGATCATGCCCTGGAAATTTCAAATCGACGGTGAGACCGTCACGGTGACGCTCAAGAGCGGGATCGTAGTGGATGACTCGGAGGCATTCTTAAGCTGCGGCCTCGCTGGCCTGGGCCTGTTGCAGGGTCTGCGCCCTTCCCTGCAGCCACATATCGATTCTGGTGAACTGGTGGAAGTCCTCCCGCACCTCGCCACCATCCCCAAACCTGTATCACTGCTCCTGAGTGATCGCAAATACCGCTCTCCCAAGGTACGGGCATTCATGGACTGGCTCGCCGCTATCTTTAAAGACAAGGCAGTGAATCATTAGGCGCAAGCGCTCCTACAATGCGATCTGGTTTTTTTACGCAGCGAAACCAGGTTTCATCATCCACACCCTCCTCCCCACGGTTACTTCGGCATCCAGGTGCGCAAGAACTTCTGATGATGAGCTGGCCCGAGTCTTGAGGGAAACCGACGCTTTCGACCCCAGGCAGCAGCAACGGTTTGTGGGCGTTGAGCTACCGCGTCCCGCTCGGGAACAAAGGGTGCCCAGTAACGGCCACGCAACTGGCATGGAGTGAACAACTGTCGCGCCGTGGGCCCGTTGTGTTGTAGGTTGGCCGCCAACGCAAACGCCTCAGGGACGCCCCATGCCTGCCCACGGAACCAGTACTACGCAAAAGCACCTCGCTGTCTTGATCGATGCCGATAATGCCCCAGCTGCTATCGTCGAGGGCCTGTTCGAAGAGATCGCCAAATATGGGGTTGCCAGCGTCAAACGCATCTACGGTGATTGGACCGGGCCGCAATTGGGTGGCTGGAAAAAAGTGCTGCTCGACCACTCGATTCAACCTATCCAGCAATTCGCCTACACCAAGGGCAAGAATGCAACGGACAGCTCCCTGATCATCGACGCCATGGACTTGCTCTATACCCGGCGGTTCGATGGCTTTTGTCTGGTGTCCAGCGACAGCGATTTCACTCGCTTGGCGTCCCGGCTACGGGAGGAAGGTTTGACGGTCTACGGTTTTGGTGAAGAAAAAACGCCCAAACCGTTCGTGGCGGCCTGCGACAAGTTCATCTACATCGAGTTGCTGCGTGACGAAGCGGCACCGGCGGCGAACCCCGAGTCGTCGGTGGAGTCCTCTGCCCCGCCAGACACCACCAAACCAGTGGCGCCAGAAAAGCCGAAAAAGCCCAAGGCGCCCATCGGGTTCATTACCAAGGTCTTGGACGATATTGCAGATGAGGACGGGTGGGCACATTTAAGCGTGCTGGGGACGAACATCACCAAGTTGCGCCCCGATTTTGACCCTCGCACTCACGGGTTCAAGAAGCTGAGCGACCTGATCAAGGCGTATCCGCAGGCATTCGAGCTTCAAGCCCGGGGCGGTTCCGGGGGTGGGACGGCGATGTACGCACGGCACAAAGCGCCCAGCAAGTAAGGGGCTCTTTGACCAGGCTAAATTCGCGACGCGTTTCATACGGCGGAGCGCATTAAGGAAAAGCGGCTTGCCGTGGCGTGGCCGGCTTGCCGCTAGACAAGAATGTACCTACCGCACACCTCCGCCCGCCTACTCGACTTCCTCCACCACGCCCTGATCTTCCCCCAGGAACCCGCCGCTCTGATGCTGCCACAACCGCGCATAGGTCCCATTCTTCGCCAGCAAATCGGCATGGGTGCCCTGCTCGATGATCTGCCCTTCGTCCATCACGATCAGCCGGTCCATTGCCGCGATCGTGGACAGCCGGTGCGCGATGGCGATCACGGTCTTGCCCTGCATCATCTCGTCCAGGCTTTCCTGAATCGCCACTTCCACTTCGGAGTCCAGGGCGCTGGTGGCCTCATCCAGCAACAGAATGGGCGCGTTCTTGAGCATCACCCGGGCGATGGCGATGCGTTGCCGCTGGCCGCCCGACAGTTTGATGCCGCGCTCACCCACCAGTGTGTCGTAGCCCGAGTGGCCGTCGCGGTCGCTCAGTTGGTTGATGAAGCCATCCGCCTGGGCGTTGGCCGCCGCCCGGCGGATCTGCGCTTCGGTGGCGTCGGGCCGGCCGTAGGCAATGTTGTCGCGGATGGAGCGGTGCAGCAGCGAGGTGTCCTGCGTCACCATGCCGACCGCGCTGCGCAGACTGTCCTGGGTGACCTCGGCGATGTTCTGCCCGTCGATGCGAATGACGCCGTGGTCCACGTCGTAAAAGCGCAGCAGCAGGTTGATCAGGGTGGATTTACCAGCGCCTGAGCGGCCCACCAGGCCGACTTTTTCACCGGCGCGAATATGCAGGTTCAGGCCATTGAGCACTTGGCGTTCGCCGTTGTAGTTGAAGCTCACGTTATCAAAGGTAACCGCGCCGCCGGAGGTGATCAGGGTGCCGGCATCCGGTGCATCCTGCACTTTGGGGCCGCGCGTCAGGGTGCCCATGCCATCCTGGACGGTGCCGATGTTCTCGAACAGCGAGGTCATCTGCCACATGATCCAGTGCGACATGCCATTGATACGCAAGGCCATGGCGGTGATAGCGGCCACAGCGCCGGTGCCGACCTGGCCCTGGTGCCAGAGCCACAATGCATAGCCGCCCGCTGCCAGGATAAGGGCGACGACCAGGGCCTGGTTGACGATTTCGAACTGGCTGACCAGGCGCATCTGGCGAAAGCCGGTGTGTTTGAAGTCTTCCATCGCGGCGCGGGCGAATTGGGCTTCACGCTTGGAATGGGAGAACAGCTTCACCGTGGTGATGTTGGTATAGGCATCCGAGATACGGCCGGTCATGGACGACCGCGCATGGGCCTGTTCCTGGCCGACCTTGCCCAGGCGAGGCACGAAGTACAGCATGGCCAGCCCGAACAGCACGATCCAGGCAATGAAAGGCACCATCAGCTTGAGGTCGAAAGCGCCAGCCAGTGCAATGATCGCGATGAAATAGACGCCGATGCCGGGGATGATTTCGATGACGGTGAACAGCACATCGCGCACAGCGAGCGCCGTCTGCATCACCTTGGTGGTGACCCGGCCGGAAAATTCATCGGAGAAAAACGACAGGCTCTGGCGCAGCATCAGCCGGTGGAAGTCCCAGCGCAGCCGCAACGGCAGGTTGATGGCCAGCACCTGGTGCTGAACCATGGTGCGCAGGGCCACCAGCCCGACACTGGCCAGCAGTACAAGGCCAATGCCCCACAGCACGTGGCGCTCCTGCCCGGCGCCCTCGCCGCCTGCCTGCCAGGTAGAGAGCAGGTCCACAACCTGCCCGAGGAAGGAAAACAGCCAGGCTTCGTACAGTGATACGCCGGCGCTGAGTACCGCCAACGCCAGCACGTAGCCGCGGGCACCTCGCGTGCAGGCCCACATGAACCGCGCCAGCCCTTCGGGGGGCGGCGGGAGTTCATCGGGGGGAAAGGGGTCGAGGCGTCGTTCGAGCACGCGAAGCATGGGGTTCTCCAAAACCATCAAGTCAGGGAGATTTTGCCATTGATTGGAGGTTCTGAGGGGCCAGCGCTTGATCTTATCTACCTTGGCGGCGGCCATGCATGCAGTATGTCTGACACTGCGCGGCGTTTTTGACGCGGCCAGGTCCGCTGCTACGCGTTGCGCGCAAGCCGTCTCGGCGGTGCATGCGGTGGCTCAGAAACAGCGCGGCACCCGGTAAAACCGTCGCCACTTCACCCCAACAGCAGCGCAATCCCCGGTGCCAATACCACCGTCAGCACCCCGCTGAAAATCATGGTCAAGCTGGCCACCGCCCCCTCTTCCGGGCCCACCGCCCGGGCAATGCTCAACCCGAACCCATGCGCCGCAGCCCCAAACGGTGCACCTTTGGCCACCCGCGAGCGCAGCGGTAACAGCGCCAGGATCACCTCACCCAGCACAATCCCGAACAGCCCGGTGATGATCACGAACAGCCCGGTCAGCTGCGCCGTACCACCCAGGTGCGCTGAAGCTTCCACCGCAAACGGCGTGGACACCGAGCGCGCCAGCAGGCTGCGGGCGATATGGCTATCGATATGCAGCGCCTTGACCAGCAGCTCGGTGGTGGCGATGGACACCACGATCCCAGCCACACTGCCCACGCACAGCGCCAGCCAGTATTTCTGGATGAGGCGCCGGTTCTGGTAGATCGGCAAGGCGAACGCCACGGTCGCCGGGCCCAGCAGCCACACCAGCCAGTGGGCGTCCTGGAAGTACAGTGAGTACGGAGTCGACGTCACCTGCACCAGCCCGATCAGCAACAGCGAGGTGACGATCGCCGGCATCAGCCACACGCGTTTGTAGCGTTTGTAAACGGCCTGGTTGGCGTAAAACAGGCCCACCGTCGCCAACAGGAACAGCAGGGAAATCAGCCAGGCCTGCATTACACCAGCTCCTGTTTGGCCAGCACGGGGCGTTTGCTGCGTTGTTGGGTGAGGCGCTGCAAGTGCCGTTTACGCGTCCAGGCGCACAACCACTCGACGGTCAAGGCGGTGGTGACCAGCACTGATATGAAGCCGACGCCGATGGCGACCAGCAGCTTCAAGCCTTCGCTTTCGAACAAACTGGTGTACTGCACCACCGAGACGACCAGCGGAATGAAGTACAACAGCATGTTGGCCAACAGCAGTTCGCCGCCCTGTTCGAACAGGGCGGGTTTGACCACGCCGCTCAGCAGCAACGCCACCAGTATCAGCAGGCCCAGGATGCCCCCGGAAATGGGCAGGTGCGCCAGCGTGGCGATGCGGTCGGCCAGCGCCCAGATCAGGACCAGAAAAAGGATTTGCCCGAGGGTTTGCAGCCCGCGCAAGGCGGCCTTCGGTTTGCTCGGAGGGATAGGGAGTGAGGTCGACATGGGGTGGTCCGGGCGTTCAATCAGGTGAAAGTAACGCAATGCTAGCCAGTTGACCTTGAAAGATATAATGAATTAACTTCATCAAAATCATGCTGGATTGGAATGCATCATGGACATCCGCGCGCTGCGCTATTACGTGGAAGTGGTCGACCAGCAAAGCTTCACTCGCGCCGCCACGCGCCTGCATGTCACTCAACCGACGGTGAGCAAGATGGTGCAGCAATTGGAGCAGAGCTTCGGCGTCGCCCTGCTCGCCCGCGATGGCAAGCGCTTTCAGGTAACCGATGCCGGTAACGTGGTGCTGCAGCGGGCCCGGGAGATCATTGCGCTGCATGACACCATGAAGGTGGAAGTACGCGACCTGCAGCAAATGGGCCGTGGGGTATTACGCATGGGGCTGTCACCCTTCACCCACACGGTACTGGCGCCCGTGCTGGCGGCGTACCACGCCAATCACCCGAAGATCGAGCTGAAGCTGTTCGAGATCGGCAGCAACGCCACGGTCGCAGACTTGCGTGACGGCGGCCTGGAGTTGGGCACGTTGCTGGATTTTCCGCGCGTGGCGGATATCTGGACGGAGTTTGATTCATTGCCGCTGTTTGAGTCGCCGCTGTGTTTGCTCGCGCCCGCCCAGTCGCCGTGGCAAGGCCGGGAGTTCGTGGAGCTGCGCGAGTTGGCCGATTGCGACTTCATCTTCTATGGCGACGCTTTTGCCCTTAATGACCTGGTGACCGACGCCTGCGCCGAAGCGGGTTTCGTGCCGCGCATCAGTGGCCGCAGTGGGCAGTGGGATTTCATTGCGTCGTTGGTGGGGTTGGGCGTGGGTATTGCGTTGCTGCCACAGATGTACTGCCAGACCTTGCGGCTGGAGCAGTTCACCATTGTTGAGGTTCGCTCGCCGGCGTTGATCTGGAAACTGGTGTTGGCGTGGCGGCGCCATGGGCAGTTGTCGTTCGCCGCGCAGGCGTGGTTGCAACTGGCGAGAAGCCTGCTCCAGCCAGACCCGTAGCAGCGGACCTGGCCGCGTCCCAGGCGCTACGTAGTGCCTGGCACATCGAATGCGCCCCGACGCGGCCGGGTCCACTGCTACGGGGCTCGGAGCAACCGGTGGATCTCGGACACGACCTGCAGCGTGGCGGCTTCGACCGTTCCTTCGTTGCGGCACAACACCCAGCCGTGCTGGGCAGCCGCTCGCTCGAACGCTTCGGTGCTGGCGACATGCTCTTCCAGCTTCTGGATCACCGTACTGCCGAAGCCACGCGTGCGTGCCGCTGCCCTCGCCCATGAAAGCTCGGGAGCGGTGACCACCCCCACATGCAGGTCGGGCACCCGTACCTGTCGATCCAGGTTCATTTGCAGAATCTGTGAAAACGGCACCAACCGGCGAAACGCGGCATCGGACGGGTACCAGCGGTCCATCAGGATGATACTGCCCGCAGGGTGTTTCGGCAGTACGTGGCGCGAGATCCAGCTACGGCTGTCGGCGAAGCGCTCGCACACGCCCCGCTCCCTCTCGTGGCTGGGGTTTCGCGCGAGTTCGTTGACCAGGGCCATGGTTTCAGCCCTGTGAGGGTCATTGTTCCGTTCAGTCAGCCGCACCACCAGCTTGTGGTCAGCTCTCAGCACCTTCGTAACGGCTTCCAGCAGCGTGGTCTTGCCGGTGCCTTTCGGCCCGTCCAGAGCAATGAATAGCGCAGCACCTGTCATAGGCTTCCTTTTGGATTGACGTCTGCAACGCGAACGCCTGGATAGGTATTGCACCAGCCAAACAGCCAGCGGGTCAATCAAAAGGCAGGCGCGGTTCCCCTGATGGACCGCGCCGTATCGTTCGCCAGTGTGCTGTGCGCGAACAGTGGTTCCGGGGACTGCTCAATGCAAGAGATCAGCCGGTACCTTGCCGCCGTTCTCAGCCAGCTTTTTCAACACGGCGCCATGCAGCCAGGTGTTCATCGCGGCAGAGTCGTCCGTGGAGCCCGTGTAATGAAGCTCAGCGGCCAACTGCTTGCGGGCGGTGAGGCTGCTGTCGATGTCCAGCAGTTTCAGCAGGTCGACGATCGAGGTACGCCAGTTCAGCGTTTCCGTATGCTGGCTGGCCAGGGCCTCCAGCTTGGCGGCGACGTCGACCTGTGAGAGCGCTGTGGGTGAAGGCGAGCCAAGCGGTGTCGTCTCGGACGGCGGGGCGCTGGGCGCGGTGTCCGGCGGTGCTGTGGTGGGTGTACTGTCGGAGTGACTGCCGATGCCTAGTTTTTCGAGAATCGTGCTGAAAAAGCTCATATTATTTCTCCAAAGCGTAAGATCTTTGCCGGAAAAGCAAAGGTGGCTGGAGAAGTCACTGTAGCCCTATCAGGCAGGGTTCATCGCGCCGGGCGCCGAGTGGCCACCGCTCGGTATGGTAACCGCGTGATGGGCAGTCCCTGTAGCCGGCGCACGCAGTGGGTGCTTGACCAACAACACGCCTTGGAGTTGACCGATGTTCGATGAGCCCTTCTTCCCTTTCCAGAGCCTGGCGTCGGACCTGCTAGCCTGCCAGGCCGACAGCAGCGATGGCTCCCACGACCTGTCGCACATTCACTGCGTGTGGGTCAACGTACGCCGGTTGCAGGAAAAAGAAGGTGGCGACCTGGAGATCTTGCTCGCCGCTACCCTTCTGCATGACTGCGTGGCGGTCGAAAAGAATTCGCCGTTACGGGCGCAGGCCTCGACCCTCTCGGCCGAACACGCGGCTTCCATTCTGCGCGGTATCGGCTGGGCTACCTCGCGTATCGAGCGGGTGGCGCACGCGGTGAAAGCTCACAGTTTTTCCGCAGGCATCGAGCCGCTGACGATCGAAGCGAAGATCCTTCAGGACAGCGACCGGCTGGACGCCATCGGCATGGTCGGCGTGGCGCGCTGCTTCTATGTCGCAGGCCGTATGGGCTCGGCGCTGTATGACTTCACGAACCCAAGCGCCACCGGCAGGGACTATGAAGACAACCGTTTCGCCCTCGAACATTTCCACACGAAGTTGCTGACCCTGGCCTCGGGTTTTCAGACGACCGAAGGGGCTCGCCTGGCAAGCGTCAGGCAGGCGCGGTTGAAGGGTTTTCTGGAAGGGTTCCTGGACGAGATCGGAGCGCCTCTGCCTAGCTGAAATCCTCGCCTCACGATCGCCTCGCTTTTCGAACACCACCCATGGAGGGAGCATTCATTGAACATCGTCAACCTCAAGGATATGACTGCCCAGGACATCCTGGCAATATGGGCGCTGGCAAAGCAGCCACCTCAGCGCTGCGACGGTACCGTCGCCTGGTCATTCGAAGGAAACGGCATCCGTACCCGTACCACGTTCATCCAGGCGTTCGGGCAACTTGGCTTACCGTTCATCGAGCTTCCGAACCTGCTGAAGTCGCAAGAGCGCCCGGTAGACCTGGCCGGTTACCTCGACCCCTTCTATTCCCTGTATGTCATCCGCGAGTCCAACCACCAGAGGCTGGAAGCGTTTGCCCAAGCCAGTTCAAGGCCCGTGGTGAATGCCATGTCCGCCATGGGCCACCCCTGCGAGGTGCTCGCCGACGGGTTTTACCTGCACGCTGAATTTGGCGACATCCGCAAGACAACCATCGGGCTATGGGGCCCGCTCACAAATGTCATGCGCTCATGGCACGAACTGGCGGAAGCGCTGGGCATGGTGATCGTGCATTTTTGTGGCCAGGACCTTCATACTGCGAACCCGCATGTTTCCTGGTCCGCGGTCGCGGATCGGCCAGTGGATGTCCTGATTACCGACTCATGGCCAGCGGGCTTCACCGACGCTCAGTGGTCGCTCACAGAAGACCATCTGCGCCAGCTCGGCAACCCACTCCTGCTACCCACGCCGCCCTTCTTCATCGGTGAAAGCGTGAGCGTTGACCCCTCTGGGTACGCTGGGTTCGTGGATTATGAACAGAAGGGCGCGCTATTGCGGGTACAGCGCGCGATCGTGGAATATGCCCTGCGGGCGGCGCGCTGATCAGGCTGCGTACGTTATGGGCTTGCCGGAAAGTCAGCCAGGTCCTGATAGCGGCCCGATATGGCGAACCGGCCAGGTGACTTCGCAGCCAAATGAAACGCGTCGGCCAGGCAAAATTCCCGCCACGCGCGGTCAAGCATCGCCGGTTGTTCTTGCAGGGGTACTGCGGCGATGCTTCGGTGCGACGTTCAGGCAGGGTCATGAACGGCGACGAAATAGCTTTTTTGCACGCAGGGCCAGGGCCACGCAGACCAGATACGGGGCGATATAGATGGGGAGGCTGTCATCCTCACCCCAGGTCACCACCGCCCACCGGCAACGTCACCCCGGTGATATACGAAGCCTCGTCGGACCAGCTCGGAACGGTCCACCAGCACCAGGCGGGCGCCTTCGGCGGCCAGGCGTTGGGCCACGCGCAGGCCAATGCCCTGGGCGGCGCCGGTGACGAGTGCGACCTTGTCGGTAAAACGGTTCATGCAAAACCTCCTGCCGGCACGCCGCCCCCACCGTGGGGGCGTGGCGACGTTGAATGGCGTGTCACGCCGCGCTGGCGGCGAATTTCTCGAAGTAGAAGTTGGCGGGAACGATGGCCTGGTCCTGAAGGTACCGGCTCACGGGTTCGATCATGGGTGGCGGGCCGCACAGGTACACGTCCACGTCGCCATCGTTCAGGTGGCCGGGTTCGATGTGCTGGGTCACGTAGCCCTTGCACCAGGTCAATGTCGTGGGTCACGCCATAGATCAAGTGCACCGGGTACTCGCTCCCCGGCACCTGCAGGTTCACGTACTGGCCGGGCAGGAACGCCAACTGGCTCAGGGCCTCGCCCTTGATCTTCAGCGCAATGTCAGCACGAAGCCTTGCGCCGCTTCCTCCTCGGTCAGGGCGTCTTCGATGTATTCCTCGCCCAGGTCGTATTTTCCCGCCTCGGCGAAGCACTTGCAGGTACCACAGGCGCCATCGCGGCAGTCCAGCGGAATGTTGATGCCTTGGCGATATGCTGCGTCGGCCACGGTTTCAGTAGCGCTGCTATCAATGAAACGGGTGACGCCATCTTCGAAATTCAGTGCGATCTTGTACGTCATGATGGCCGCCTCAGGATACGCTTGGCCTGCTCGGCCTGCAGGGCCTTGATCATGGTTGCCTGCCAGTATTTGTGCTGCATCACGAACAGGCCTTCGTCTTCGGTGCGCACGCCACTGAGTTGCGGGTGCAGGCCGATCTCTTTGGCCGCCTGGTCGGCACCTTCCACCCAATGAGCGGCGCCACGGGACATGTCATTCCAGGCGGTGGTGCTGCCCTGATAGCTCATCTGGCAGGAACGGAATTCCTCCAGGTCATCGGGGGTGGCCATGCCACTGACGTTGAAGAAGTCTTCATACTGGCGAATGCGCTGGCTGCGCGCGGCATCGCTCTCGCCCTTCGGCGCGATGCAGTAGATGGTGATATCGGTGCGGTTGACGTCGATGGGCCGGGCGACGCGGATCTGCGAGCTGAACTGGTCCATCAGGTAGACGTTGGGGTACAGGCACAGGTTGCGAGAATTCTGGATCATCCAGTCGGCGCGGGCTGAACCGAAGTGCTGGGCCAGCTCGTCACGGCGCTCGTACAGCGGGCGGTCCTCGGGATTAGACCAACGGGTCCACAACAGCATGTGGCCCTTGTCGAATGAGTAGAAGCCGCCGCCCTGTTTGGCCCAGCCGCCAGCGCTCATGGTCTTGGCGGCCGCCTCAGCTTCGCGCTGCTGACGCTGCTGCTGGGTGGCGGTGTTTCATCTCCAGGTCGAACAGGCGCGGATCCGTAAACATCTCCCGCTTGCAGCGGTAGATGCCCTGCTCGCGGTCTTCCTGCAGCAAGGCATTGAGGTACTCGATTCCCAGGGTCATGGCCGGGGCCTCCGTTGTTATTATTCAGGCACCTCCAGCGTACGAATGGATGGGTATTGTCGATAGCCGCCGCTCGCAGACCGCTATCCGTTTTTTGCAACGCCCAGGGGGCGTGACTGCCTCAGAGCACGCAGCGAAACCCCATGTGCCCGGTGCTGCTGTGCGGCGTGTTGTGGGTGCGGGCCGACAGCCGATAGCGGTTGCAGTAACTGGCGTGGCACAACCAGGAACCGCCACGGATCACCTTTGCCTGCCCCGCCTGCGGCCCCAGCGGGTTGAGGCGCGTAGCGGGCGACGCGGGTCGATGCCAGTCCACACTCCACCAGTCCGCGCACCACTCCCACACATTGCCCAGCATATTGAACAGGCCATAAGCGTTGGCTTCGAACCCCAAGGCCGGGGTTGTACCGGTGAAGCCGTCTGCGCCGCGGTCGGCATGTGGAAACTCACCCTGCCAGACGTTGCAATGGCGTCGGCCGCCCTCCTCCAATGCCTCGCCCCAGGGGAAGGTCTGGCCCACCGTCGCGCCGCGCGCTGCGACTTCCCATTGCGCCTCGGTGGGCAGGCGCTTGCCGGCCCAGCGTGCAAACGCACAGGCGTCGTGCCAGGAAACGTGCACCACCGGGTGGTCCGGCAGCGCCAGTCGGCCGGCGGCTGGCCCGCATGGCTGACGCCAGTGGGCACCGGGCACTGCCCGCCACCAGGGGGTGGTCCCAGGCGGCAGCGCAAGGCACTCGGTGCCAGGGGCCAGCAGCCCTTCGAACACGAAGGACCAGCCAAAATGCTCGGCATCGGTGACATACCCCGTCTGGGCGACAAACCCGGAAAACTGGCGATTGGTCACGGTGGTGATGTCGATCAGAAAGCTGTCGACCTGCACCGCGCGAACCGGCCCCTCACCATCGGCGACGATGCACTCTGGGCCGTCGCCCCCTAGCTGATAAACGCCACCCGGTATTTCCAGCATGTCTGCGCCCAGCCCCGGCGGCCCCTGGGGCACATCCTCCCGGGGCCGTGGGCCAGCGCCGCGCGACGGCGTGCAACAGCTCATGGGTATTCCACCGACGCGGTGCGGGCCGTCAGCAGGTAGTGCTCCAGCTCAGCGATGACCTGCGGGTGCTGGGCGGCGATATCGCGGGTTTCACGCGGGTCTGCCTTGAGGTCATACAGTTCCAGGGGCAACCCCTTGCTCAGGCGGATAGCCTTCCAGTTGCCCCGGCGCACGGCCTGGCGAAACTCAGGCTCGAAGGTTTCCCAGTAGAAATACCGGGGCGCCAGCCGCGCGGCCTCATGGTGCAGCAAAGGGCTGATGTCAACGCCATCCCCCAGCACCGGTGCCGCCCCCGCGAGTGCCATGGCGGTAGGGAGAAAGTCGGGAAAGTACACCGGCTCATCGCTCAGGCTGCCAGCGTCGATAGTACCCGGCCAGCGCACAATGAAGGGCTCGTGGATGCCACCCTCGTACAGGTCACGTTTGTAGCCGCGATACACACCGCTGGAGTCGAAGAATTCCACCACCGCCGTCTGCGCAGGGGTCGCTTCCGAGCGGGCGCCATTGTCGGAGGCGAAGAACACCACGGTGTCGCGGTCCAGGCCCTTTTCGGCCACGGTGCGCAATACGCTGCCCACGCCCTGGTCCATGAGTTCGATCATGGCCGCGTAGGATTTCTGGTCCTGGCTCCAGGGTTCACCGGCGAATGAACCGTAGCTGGGGGAAATGTAAGGGCTGTGCGGGGCGCTGTAGCCCACGAACAGAAAGAACGGATCGGCATGGTTGCGCCGGATGAAGTCGCAGGCGTCGTCCGTGCACAGGTCGGTTTCGTAGTGGGCCGCGGTGTGCCCCAGTGCCTGGGGAATATCGACCAGCTCACGGTTGTGGTAACGCTGGGTGGGGAAATAGCCCTGGGTGCTGGGGGTCTGGATCAGCCAGCCTCGAAATTCGTCAAAGCCGTGGTCCAGCGGTGTGGCCGCGGGGTCGAAGCCGTCCAGGTGCCATTTGCCCATCAGGCCGCTATGGTAGCCCAACGCCTGCAGTTGCTGGGCCACGGTGATGTCCGAGGCTTGCAGGTTGGTACGGCGCACCGACTCGCCGCCCTTGGTGCCGACAATGCCCCCGCCCAGGGCGAAGTTGCCGCGTATGCGGCTATGGCCTGTGTTGAGCCCGGTCATCAGGGTACAGCGCGAGGGCGAGCAGATCGGCGCGCCGGCGTAGGCCTGGGTAAAGCGTTTGCCTTCGCGGGCCAGGCGGTCGATGTTGGGCGTCAGGATGCGGCTTTGGCCATAGCAGCCCACGTCGCCGATGCCCAGGTCATCGGCCAGGATGAAGATGATATTGGGTTTGCGCCCGCCCGCCTGGGCGAACGAGGGCAACGCACTCATGGCCAGGGTAGTGCCGGCCAGTTCCAGGAAGTGCCGGCGGCCGAGTCTGGTGAAATAGTCAGTCATGGTTCAGCCCCTCAGAAGTCGTAGCGCGCGGTCACGCCCAGGGTGCGCGGGTCACCCAGGAAGGAAACGAAACCGCCGTTGTTCTTGTTTGAAAGCCCTGTGTAGTAACGCCGGTTGAACGCGTTCTTCGCCCACAGGGAAAGGTCCCACTGCCCCGCGTGGAAGTTGCCGCGCAAGCCCGTGGACAGGTTGACCAGGTAATAGGCCGGGATCTGCGCGTAAGAGGAGTCATCCACCGTGCCAGGCGCGCCCGAACGGTAGGCGTAGCTACCGGTCACGTAGGGGGTGAGGCTGTTGTCCAGGTTCCAGTGGTACTCACCGTTGACGTTGGCTATCCAGCGCGGCGCGTTGGCCACCGTGTGGCCGGTCAGGTCGCAGGTCTTGGGGGCACCCGGCTGAAAGCTGATCTCGGTCGGGCATGGTGCGTCCTTGTAGTCCAGGTAGGTCACCTGGTTGTACGAGCCGTTGATGTTGATGGTCAGGTTGTCGATGGGCAGGATCGAGGTGTCGAACTCCACCCCGCGCGAGCGCACGCTGCCGGCGTTGGTCAGGTAGAAACTGGTACTGGCCACGTCGTAGGCGTTGGTCTGGTAGCCATCGACCTGAGTCCAGAACACGTCGGTGTTGAAGGTGACGCGGTGGTCCCACCAACTGCTCTTGAGCCCCAGCTCCGCAGCGTTGGCACGCTCTGTACCCACCAGCAGCGAATCTGCCCCCGCCGTCGGCGCGCTGGCCACCGTCATGTTGATACCGCCGGACTTCTCCCCGTGGGACAGTGAGGCGTAGCCCATCAGGTTGTCGTCAACGTGGTAGGCCAGGCTCAACAGGCCCGACGGGCTGGTGGCGTGCAGGCCAACGTTGCCCGAGTCGTAGGCGCCGATCTGCGCCTGGCGCGAGGTAGCGGCCGCGCCAGTGACTGCCGTGCCCCCTTCGGGCGCCTCACGGTTGACCCAGCCGCTCTTCTCTTCATACGTGGCGCGCACCCCGGCCGTCAGGTCGAGCTTGGGCGTCAGGTGCCAGGTGCCTTGGGCGAACAGCGCGTAGCTGTCCACGTCGATATGGCCATAGCCGTAGGAGTTGACGTTATTGAGCGCGCCAGTGGGCGTGCCGGTCCAGATATCGGCCTTGGGGCCATAGCGGGTGAACGACTCGTTGTTCAGGCTCTGGCCAAAGTAGTACGCGCCCAGCACGTAATCGAAATAGGTGCCCTTGGGCGAAGCCAGGCGAAATTCCTGGGACCACTCGCGGTCATGCACGTCCACGCCCGTGCCGTAGTAGGCCGGCACATCGAGGCCGTCATCATTGCTGGGCTTGAAGTTCCAGGTGCGGTAGGACGTGATCGACGTCAGGGTGAAGTCATTGGCCATGCGCCAGTTGGCTTCGGCGCTCAAGCCGCTTTGATGGACCTTGATGCTCTGCCCCGAGTCTATGTTGACCTTGTCACCGTACACCAGGGTGGCGCCGGCCGCGGCGGCGCGCTGGGCGTAGCGGTTGACGCCATTGATGGTCGGGCCGGTGCTGTACAACGGGAAGGTGCCGGCGCTGGAGTCCTCGTCGTTGTAGCTGGCGATCAGGCGCAGGCTGAAGTCGTCGTCGGGCTTGTACAGCAGTTGCCCCCGCAGGCCGTCCCGGGTGCCCCCGTTGAGTTCGTGCCCGTTGTATTCGTTTTTGATAAACCCGTCATCGTGGGTACGCGTGGCCGACAGACGCCCGGCCAGGGTGTCGGTGATCGGCCCGGAAAGGGTACCGCGCGTCTGTACGTAGCCACGGCTGCCCGTCGACATCTCCACCGTGCGTTCCGGGGTAAAGGTGGGCGGCCGCGTGGTGACGTTGACCACGCCAGCCGTGGTGTTCTTGCCGAACAGGGTGCCCTGGGGGCCACGCAGCACGTCGATCTGGTCGATGTCCAGGAGGTCGAAGGCAGCCATGCCGGGGCGGCTCAGGTAAACGTTGTCCAGGTACACGCCGACGCTGCCTTCCAGCCCATCGCTGGCGGCATTGTTGCCCAACCCGCGCACAGCGATGCTCGACTGGCGTGGGTGAACATAGGCCACGGTGGTGCTGGGTACCAGTTGCTGGATGTCCTGAATGCGGTAGGTACGCTGGGCTTCCAGGGCGTTGCCACTGAGACTGGTGATCGCGGTGGGCACGTCCTGGGCATTTTCCTCGCGGCGGCGGGCCGTGACGGTCACCGTCTGCAAGGCTTTCTCCGGGGTGGCTGCCGCGGCTTTGGCAGGTACCAGGCTGACCGTGCCATTGGCATCGTGCTCGGCCACCAGGCCACTGCCTTGCAGCGCTCGGCCCAGGGCCTGATCAACGTCCAGGTCGCCGCTGATGGCAGGCGCCAGGCGCCCTTGCACGGTGGTGGCGTCGAAGGCGATCAGTTGCCCGCTCTGCCGCGAAATGCTCAGCAGTACCGACCCCAGGGGGCCGGCGGCGATGCTGTAATGGTGCCGTTTGCCAGCCGTCTGGTCGGCCATGGCCGCCATCGGCACCGAGCTGCACGCGGCCAGGGCCATGGCCAGCACCAGGTGGTTGAGGGGAAGCGATAAGCGTCGTGGCTGCGTCATTGCGCCATTCCTGTTGTGTTGAATGGCCTGTTGACGAAGCAGTGCGGAAATTTTCCAGCGTACCTACAGATCGTTTCGGTCCAAGCTCATAACGGTTTGTCAGGCGGGTTCCAGGCTGACCCACAGCTCCGTGGTGCGCTGCACCCGAATGGGCAAGCTGTGCGCCAGCATGTGCAGCGCGCGCTGGCTGTCGTCCAGCGGGAAAATCCCGCTGACCCGCAACCCGGCAATGGCCGGTGCCAGGGTCAACAACCCACGATGATAAGCACGCAGGCGTTCGACCACCTCGGCCAACGGGCGATCATCGACGCTCAGCAAACCGCTGAGCCACTCGCTTTCATCGCCGTTGGCGTGCCCGCTGGCGAAGATGCCGGCACGGTCAAAGCGTGCCCAGTGACCGGCAGCGATGACCTGCTGGCTGCCCTGTTCGTTATGCCACCGCACCGGGCTACCCTGCGCCTGCACGAACCAGCCGCTGCCCTCCTCGCGCAACAGGCAACGATGCTCTTGCAGCGCCAGGCGACCACCCTCGGTGTGCAATTCGAATGGCACCCGGCCGGGTGCTACCTCCACCAGCAGCTCCCCGCGCTGCAGGCGCAGGCCGCGCACGCCCGGGGCAAAGTGTGGGGCCACACGGCTCGCCGCATTGAGATCAAGGCCACTTCCGTCTGCCAGGGTGAAATGGCGGCGTTCGCCAATGCCGGTGTACAGCTCCCCCGGCCAGACAAAGCCACTCGCGCCCAAGCGCGACAGCACCCCGGCTCCCAGGGCCAACCCCGCCACCGCCAACCCGGCCCGCAGGAAGCCGCGGCGGCTCGACGGCGTGCCCAGTACGCGGACCACCCGCCCCGGCTCACGGCCCAGCCCCGAGGCCGTCAGCGCCCCTACTTGTGCCTCGAAAGCGGCCACCAGGGTAGCGTGCAACGGGCTGCGGGCTTGCCAGTCGAGAAAGGCCTGCTGCTGCAGCGCATCGATATCGCCACTGCGCAGCAGCGCCAGCCAGCGAGCCGCTTCGGCAATGACCTGTTCGCGGGTGGCCTGGCTCATGGCACCAGCACCAGCAGGCACTGGGCCAGCGCCTGCTCCATGTACTGCTGCACGCGGCTCTTGGAAATACCCAGTTGCTGGCCGATCTCAACGTAGGTCAAACCGCCGAGGTAGCTGTGCACGAACACAGCCTTTCCAAGCCCGGGCAAGCCATCGAGCAGTTGGTCCAGGCGTAGCAGCATCTCCACCAGTTCGGCGCGCTCGTCAGGAGTCGGCACACTGTTGGCCGGTTCATCCTGCAACGAGGCCAGGTAGGCGCGCTCCAGGTCGCCACGCCGCCAGGTGTCCACCATCAGGCGTTTGGCGATCGTGGTCAGCAAGGCACGCGGCTCACGCACCGCGCTCAGGTCCGGCAGCCCCAGCACCCGCAGGAAGGTTTCGGCGGCGATGTCCTCGCCACTGAAATGGCAACCCATGGCCCTGGCCGCGCGGCTGCGCAGCCAGGTGTAGTGGTCCTTGAACAGCGAAGCGAGCAGCAGATGACGAGACATCCTGGCGAGCCTGAACCGAAAGAGAGGGGGCGGCCAATATCGCAGAGTCCGAATTACTGCCGGAAAGAATAAAAAGTGCTGGCGTGCGGTGTTTCGGAAATATGCAGGTGCTACGCGTGGCGCCGGTGCGGCGTGGGTGACGGCCAGGCCCGCTACTGGTTTTTCCGACGCTGGCGCAGCGTCTGCGACGGTAGCTCGCCAAATTGGTTGCGGTACTGCTCGGAGAACCGGCCCAGGTGCACGAAGCCGTAGTCCATGGCCAGTTCCGACACGCTGCGTACCGTGCAGTCCGGGTCGCTAAGGCAGGCATGGACACGCGCCAGGCGGCGCTGGCGTATGTAGTCGATGGGACTGGTGTGGGCATTGCGCTCGAACAGGCCGTACAGGGTGCGCGGGCTGACCTGGGCCAGGCGAGCCAAGGTGTCGGTATCCAGTTCCTGCTGCAAGTGGCGGTCGATGTAAGCCAGCACCCGCTCGAAATTCAACGGCGACGCCTGGGCGCCTTCGCAGCGTACATTGGTCTTGAGCAGACACAGCAGCTTGCTGGCGACGATCTGGGTGTAATGGGACTGCACCAGCGGCTGCGCCTCTGCTTCCTCGGCTTCCTGGCAGACCATGCCCAGCAGGCTCACCAGCCCTTGCACATCGTCCAGGCGGTACCGGTGCTGGACAAAACGCACGCCACCCTCGGGCACGTGCCAACGCTGTTGGCTACACAGGCTGGCGAGCAGGCGCACGGGCACTTTGACGATGAATTTTTCGCAGTCGGCCGAATACGTCAGGTCTACCGGGTCATCGGGGTTTATCATCAAAAGCTCGCCCGGCGCCAGTGCGTGCTCCTGGCGGGCATGGCGCCACAAGCAATGGCCATGCAGCAACACTTGCAAGTGGAAACACAGCTCCAGCGCCGGCGATACCACCCGCACCGGAGCGCCGTAGGTAATACGGCACAGGTCCAGCTCCGCAAACGCGCGGTGGCGCAGGTGCGCCTGGGGGCGGCTGGCGCGTGGCAACTCGATGCAATGGCTGCCCACATGCTGGTTCACATACAACGACACGGCATGGGGATCCGCCTGGTTGAAGACTTCGCTGCGCTGGCCCAGTAACGGCGTGTGCATGGCATCATCACTCTATTTGTTTTTATAGTTGCAGGGCGGCTGAAAAGCCTGCCTGATGGTTCATCTTCGCCTGTGCGGCGGTCCGAACGCCAATATTGCCAAGGTCTGATGCCATACCTTGTGGGTATGTTCGTCATCGGTGCTCTCCCAGTGCTCGTCGATGGCCGGGACCTTGGTCGGCTGATGCTTGAGGGTATCGAGGCCAGGGCGACGATCAATGCCATCCACTTGTCATGGACAGCATCCGCCGGACCGCCGGGTTGTCCCGGCCGCGCAGCAGGTGCCAGACCCGACGCACGGCCACGCGCAGCCTGTAAGCATGCTTCTGCATGCGCAGGCCAGCGGCAGAAACTCTTCGTCGCTGCCACTGATACGACCATATGCATATTCCAATAAATTATTTGTTTTGGTTTTTTAATAGCTAATAACATTAACGCACCTCTACTGACTCAGGTGCACCCGATCATGCCCCCTCGCCCGTTCAAACTGCTGGCCGCTTCACTGCTGATGAGCGTCGCCTTCGCCACCCAGGCGGCGAACCTGACCATTGGCTACCAGACCGGTACCGACCCGAGCAAAGTCCCCCAGGCCGACGGCGAGTACGAAAAGGCCATTGGTGAAAAAATCGATTGGCGCCGGTTCAACAGCGGCCCGGAGGTCGTGACCGCCATTGCCTCCGGTGACGTGCAGATCGGCAACCTGGGTTCCAGTCCGCTGGCGGCGGCCGCGTCGCGGCAATTGCCCATCGTGGCCTTCATCGTGTCAGCGCAAATCAACTCTTCCGAAGCACTGGTGGTCCGCAATGGCAGCGGCATCAACAACCCGCAGGACCTGGTCGGCAAGACCATCGCCACGCCCTTCGTGTCCACTTCGCACTACAGCCTGCTGGGCGCCCTGAAGCACTGGGGGCTGGAAGGCAAGGTCAAGGTGGTGAACCTGCAACCCACCGAAATCGCCGCGGCGTGGAAGCGCGGGGACATCGACGGGGCCTTCGTCTGGTCGCCCGCGCTGGGGGAAATCCGCAAGACAGGCAAGACCCTCACCGACGCCGCTCAAGTCGGCCAATGGGGCTCGCCCACCTTTGAGGTGTGGGTAGCACGCAAGGACTATGCGCAGAAACACCCCGAGGTGATTGCCCAGTTCGCCGGCGTGACCCTCAAGGCTTTCGCCGACTATGCCGCGCACAAGAGCGAGTGGACAGCCGACTCGGCCCCCGTCCAGAAAATCGCCCGCCTGACCGGCGCCAACGCCAGCGATGTGCCCGAGTTGCTGGCAGGTTCCAACTACCCGGACGCCAAGGCGCAACTCAGCCCCGCGCTGCTGGGCGGTGGCACCGCCAAGGACATCGCCAGCACCGCGGCCTTCCTTCAGGAACAGAAGAAGATCCCGGGCGTGCTGCCCGATTACACCCCCTTCGTCAGCGCCCAGTACATCAAGCCCTGAGCCCGCACCCGCCCACCCGCGGCCCTTGTGGCCGCGTCTGTACCAGGCCGATGCTCTTGAGCTGTGCCCCAGTTCCACAGGGCAAATAAGTATCGGTGCCACGTCGATTTGCCACTAGCCACCCCGCCCACCTCCCACGTATGGTTATTCTCGCCGCTGCCAACCCTTGAAGCAGGAGAAACCATGTCACTGCCCCACGTAATCGTTTTCGGTGAAGCCCTGACCGATATCGTCCAGGGCTCGCCTGGACACTGGCAAGGGTACCCTGGCGGCGCGCCCTGGAATGTGGCCCGCAGCTTGAGCCGCCTGGGCGTGCAGGCCGCGTTCGCCGGGGCGATCAGCCAGGACTCACTGGGTGATGAAATCGCGAACCAGTCCCGCGCCGCCGGGCTGGACATGAGTTTCATCCAGCGCGTCGACAGCGATCCGCTCGTCGCTATCGTTGCCTCCAGCCACCCTCCCCGGTATTTTTTCGCCGGTGACGCCGACCTGCGGTTTGATCCCCAGCACCTTCCCCAAGGCTGGCTCGACGCCGCCCGATGGTGCCATTTCAGCTGCATCAGCCTGGCGCGCCAACCGCTGGCCGACCGCCTGGTGGGCATCGCGCAACGGGCCAGGCAAGCGGGCAAACGTATCAGCTTTGACCCCAACTGGCGCAACCTCATGGACCCGCACTACCTCGAGCACACGTTCCCCACCATGGTCAGGCTGGCAGAGTTGATCAAGCTGTCGGACGAGGACCTGCGCCAGATCTACCCTGGGCGCACGGAGGAGCAGGCGCTGGACGCACTGCGTGCCCTCAACCCAGCGGCTCGCGTGCTATTTACCCGAGGTGAGGCCGGCATGGTCCTGCATATCGGCAGCCAGCAATACAGCCAACCGGCGATTGCCGTGGAGGTCGCCGATACCGTGGGCGCTGGGGATGCCTGCATGGCGGGATGGCTGGCGTGTGAAGTACTGGGCATTGACGAAGCACAGGCGCAACTACGTTTCGCAGCGGCCTGTGCTTCAGTGTCCTGCAGCCATGCAGGCGCTTACGCGCCTGGGCTTGAAGAGGTGCAGCAACTGCTGGCTTCGTACACCTGACCGGCAGCGGCCTGGAAGGGGAGCTGCTCAGCGGCGCAGTAGGCGGCTGACCACCAGCGCCAGCGCTGCCCCGATCGCGAGGGCTGCCACCGGCTTCTCTTTGACAAAAGCCGACACGGTATCGAGCGCGTCGCCGTAGGTCTTGGTCACCTGGCCAGCAGCCTGGTGCCCTGCGCCTTCAGCCTCCAGTTGCGAGTCCCCAAGCAGCCGCCCAACCGCGCTCTGGGCTTTACCGGCGGCCTTTTCTGCAACACCTTCGATCTGTTCACGCTTCATGATTTCACCGACCTTCGTCTGCAAGTGCATCGTTGAGAAATGGCCCTGGCCACTGGCCAGGGCTGACTGCACCATGTTAGTCAAATCGCTGTAATCAATAGTTCAATGAACGTCAGCCGCCTACCTCAGACGGCACATGGTTTGCCCGCATACACCGCCCCGGCACGCGGCTTGAGCTTGATGATCAGCTGCACGTTGGGAACATTGCCCACCGTTCTGGAAATGTGCCCGACCTTGCCCCCGGGCGTGCTGGTGAAAGAAGAGGTGTCCGCGAGGCCACAAACCGATTTTCGGCCCGGCAAGAATGACGAAATTGTCATCTGTGCGGTCTGATGCAGACACCCCTGCCGAGGAAGACGCTGTGAAAGAAATCCACGCCGGTGTACTGAAAATCTCATACCGGCAAACAGGCCCGGCCGACGGGCCCGTGGCGGTGCTGTTGCACGGCTTCCCCTATGACGCCCACGCCTACGACGATGTCGCCGAGCGCCTTGCCGCGGCCGGTTGCCGCTGCATCATCCCGTCTCTGCGCGGCTACGGCGCCACGGGCTTTATCTCACCCAGTACGCTGCGCTCCGGCGAGCAAGCCGCACTGGGTGCCGACTTGCTGGCGCTGCTGGATGCCCTCGAAATCCAGCGCGCGGTGCTCGCCGGCTTTGACTGGGGCGGCAGGGCCGCCTGCGTTGTCGCAGCGCTCTGGCCGCAGCGGGTGGTCGGCCTGGTCAGTTGCGAGCCCGGCTACAACATCCAGGACATCGCAACGGCCAGCAAGCCTGCTGCGCCTGAGGCCGAGCATCGCCTGTGGTATCAGTACTACCTGCACAGTGACCGCGGCTACACCGGGCTCGACACGAACCGGGACGCATTCTGCCGACTGCTATGGCAACAATGGTCCCCGTTGTGGACGTTCAGTGACCAGCAGTTCCAGGCCACCGCCCAGTCGTTCCATAATCCCGATTTCGTCGATGTCGTCACGCATTCCTATCGACATCGCTTCGGCTTGGTCGAAGGCGATCCGCAGTATGCGGCTATACAGCAGCAGCTAGCGCGGCAACCGCGGATTTCGGTACCCACGGTCATACTGGCGGGCACTGACGACGGTGTGAGGCTGATCGAGGATGAACGAACGGCGCTGCGCATGTTTACCGGGCCCGTTCGCCGGGTGATTCTCGATGGCGTGGGGCATAACGTGCCGCAGGAAGCGCCTGCCGATTTTGCGGATGCGGTGTCGAGTATTGTTTGGACAGGTTGACCGCCCACTACCCGCCGGTACTTTTCAGGTCTGAAGGGCGACATTCGCTAAACACGCTCAGATACGCAGTGTTGTTGCAGTCACACACATCCTGGAGCGTGACGGTAATCGGTTGGTCAGTCCGGGAGCCCCGGAGGTTTGTCCGGCGGTGGCATCAACCAATGCCGATCAATCGTCCAGCCGAGAAAGACCCTCGCCCCTGTCGCCACCTGATGGGCTACCGTCAACGTGTCTCCCGCAACCGCCACACGCAATCCGACCATGGCCGGCAGAAGCCTTGCCCGGAACACGGCCGGTTGATCGGCAAAATGCGTTTCAATGGCCTGCAGAGCGCTTGCCCTGCCACCATCCTCAAGCATGGACAGGTAAAACAGCATCTGCCGCCACGCGTACGCCGTGTTCTTGAACGTCACCAGGTACGCATGATAGTGCGCGATGTGTACCTGTTGCCGCCGGCAGATCCAGCGAAAACATTGCAAGGCCATCGCGCCTAGGTGGGATTGGAGCAGGTCACGCAGGCCGAGTTCGTCGAACAGAACCGCCAGGTTCTGCGTCGTGAGAATCTGCTGTTGCTCGATGATGGTTCCGTTCGCGGCCACACCGCCCCTGGCTTCGGCACGGTTGGCGCGCACAGCACAATGGCTCGCGAACACATCGCCGGTCATCGCCATGACCCACTCCGTGTCGATGTTGTAGTAACGAGCATACAGCGTGCCCTTCAACACCCTGGCGGCGCGCTTGGCGGCTTGCGCGTATTTATCCGAGAACGCGCCCATGAAAATGTCGGCCGCGATCTCTTCCACCCACGGGACATCCAATTTCGCCGTGGCCGCCAGCGAGCGGAACTCCTGAAGCAACTTGTTCGGCACGATGGCCTGTGGGAACGCACGAAGCGTTGTCACCGCGACGTCGGTCAACGCCTGTTTCGCCCCTTGCACGACGAAGGCATCGCCGCCTCGCTCAGCCTCGACGGCGGCAACCCAGGGCAATTCGCTGATCTTCACCTGGCTCTGCAGGTTCAGCAACAGCAGCGAACGGCGGCGCCGGAACGCGCGATACGTGCAGATGGCCAGCCTGCGCAACGCCTCATCATCGAAACCGGCATTGTTGATATCGGCCGTCATGGCCGGCAGCACTTGCGCGACAGTATCCGCGGAGCTGATCAGGCGTGCGTCGATCAGTTCGGCGATGGTGCCCCTGCGGCATCGTTCAAGACGTCGACGCACGGCGCAAGGAACATCGGTGCCCTCGGCCACGGGGTACGTCTGCGCTTCTTCACGGGAAATGGGGCGCAACAGAGGCGCGAAATCATCGATGCCGTCCAACGCTGGATAACCGTCAAGCCGATCAGACACCGCCCTGGCGATCACGTGGTGCTCAGGGGCGGCCACATCAGCGCGTTGCTGTGAGCGTTTGTGCAAGTGGCGTTCGGACTCGGGATGGCCATGCTTGGCCACGAAGCCATTGATGATGTGCCGAACCCGTCCCACCTGCCGTCCTGTCAGCATGGCAGGGTCACGCACGCACTGGCGGAGCACTGCGTACAACTCCCCTGCCCGCTCCTTCGACCATTCGCCGACGCCATGGGTCGCATCGAATCGGTTGCACAGCGTCGTTGCCTGTTCGAACCACCCTTCAGGGTAGACCCGCAGAGGCCAGCCCGCTTCGCAGGTCTGCAGCAACAGCGAGACCGCGGCATCGTAAAGCGGCAATAGCGTTTCAACCACACGCTTGTGCACCGCCACCCGTTTCTGCGGCGGTTGCCGGGAGAGCTGCTGCCTGACGTCGCCGGCAGCGACAACCTGGACCTGAGCAGACGTGGGCGCTAGCCCCTTGGAGGGCGCGGGGAAAAAACGCAAACGGTCGAAGAAAGGCGCGATCGACTCGATCAGGCGGCGGGCTTGTTCCGTGCGCTCTCGGCCCAGCAGCCAGGCGACGGTGAGCAAAGCAGCCTCTTCAGGCACATCGACACGATAATCCCCACTCGCCAGGCGCGCTTGCAGCGAGTGGATACCTTCATCGGTCAGGTGCCAGGCATTGAGGTCGAGCCGCTCGCAGCCCGGCCGGACGCCAGCAATAGCGTCGGCCAGCCGGCGCTCGTCTTCCGTCAGTGCGCCACCGGCCAGAAAGTTACCGGTCGCGAAGCCACCGGTCACCACTTCCAGCGTGACCCATGCGGGCACATCCGCCAAAGGAGTACGTGAGCCATATTGCGCCGAACCCTGCACCAGGTGCTGCACCACCTGCTGCCAGCGTTCCACCCGCTGGCGGCTGTTTGCAGTGTGGTCGTGACCTGACGCGGTCAACGCTCGGCATAACTGGAATACCGCATAACCCGCGTTCACACCGGCCGATGCGCCGGATTCCCTGCCTTCCCTGGACATGTGCCCTACTGACCTTGCGAATGAGTGGGTCCGGGGGCTGGATTCGAACCAGCGCCCACCCGGGTAGGAGCCGAGTGTTCTACCGCTGAACTACCCCGGAACAGAGGGTGCATTCTGTCTGAGCATTGGTTTTGTGGGAAGCCGAAATGTGATCGGCCATGCCACGTTGAAAACAGGCACCTGCGCGAGTCCGACCGGAATGCTCATTTACAACACCTTCGCCCCGCCCTTCTCGCCGAAGGTTTTCAATACAAGGCCGCGGGCCATCTGAAAGCCCACGCTAGCCAACCGCACAAGCCTGGAACCATGCTGTTCATCGCCACCGTCAATCCTGGCGATCATTCGTCCAATATTTTCCCGGGCTCGCTTGCGGCGTCCGTTGCGTTTCATCCATTGCTCCATGGGTTGATCAGGTGAAAGCTGAAAACGTCAAAGGCCAGACCGTATCATTCCCAGGCGTGCCGTGACTAGCCATAGCGCATGGAAGTAAAGCTTGCTTTACATTCAGTCTGCCACCCTCTAATGTAAAGCCAACTTTACATCGAGACCCCTCATGAAAACCTATCTCTACGAAATGGGCGCCGCCCTGGCCTGCTATGTGGTAGTGCTTATCGCATCGGTCCTGGCCCTGGCCCACTATCAGGACGCCAGCCTCATCACCCGAACCGCGCTCACCCTGTCCCCGGTCATCCCCGCCGCTTTCATCTGCTGGGCCGTGGTCCGCCAATTGCGCCGCCTGGATGAAATGTACCTGCGTATCCAGTTCGAAGCCCTCGGTTTTGCCTTCGCCGCTTCCGCCCTCCTGACCTTCAGCTACGGCTTCATGGAGAACATCGGCGCGCCGCACATCCCCTGGCTGTGGGTGTGGCCGGTAATGGGGCTTATGTGGATCATTGGCCTGAGATTGGCCAGGCGCCGCTACCAATGAAGAACAGACTCAAGGAACTGCGCGCCACACAGGGGTGGTCGCAACAGGACCTGGCCGAGCGCCTGGGCGTCTCCAGGCAGACCGTCAACGCCATCGAAAATGGCCGCTACGACCCCAGCCTGCCCTTGGCGTTTCACATCGCACGGTTGTTTGCCATGCCCATCGAAAGCATTTTCGACGCCCCTGCCCAGTGACTGCCCCATAATAAATTCAAACTAATCCGCGCCTCGCCCCTCAGAAAAACTACGTGTCACATAATCTGGGAGGCAACATGCAATACCGACAACTGGGCGATTCAGGCCTGCTCGTATCCGAAATCGTCCTGGGCACCGTGCCCTTCGGCGGCCGTGCCGAGTTTGCCAAGTGCGGGGCGGTGGATGTACCCACAGCCAAGCGCATGTTCGACATCGCCTTCGAGGCCGGGGTCAACATGGTGGATACCGCCGACCTCTACTCCCACGGCCTGGCCGAGGAAGTGGTCGGCCAGGCACTGGGGGAAAAGCGCAACGATATCCTCCTGGCCTCCAAGGGCCGCAGCCCCGTCGACAAGAACCCGAACAACTCGGGCTCGTCGCGCTACCACCTGATCAGGGCCTGCGAGGCCAGCCTGAAGCGCTTGCGCACGGACCATCTGGACCTCTATCAACTCCACAACTGGGACGGCCTGACGCCGATCGAAGAAACCCTCGAGGCCCTGACCCATCTGGTGAGCGCTGGGAAGATTCGCTACTTCGGCACCAGTAACTTCACCGCCTGGCAGATGATGAAAACCTTGGGCAAGGCTGAACTCAACGGTTTTCTCAAACCCATCACCCAGCAGATCTACTACACCCCCGAGTCGCGAGAAGCGGAGTACGAGTTGCTGCCGCTGGCATTGGACCAGTCCATCGGTACGCTGGTGTGGGGCCCCATGGGCGAAGGCCTGCTGACAGGTACCACCCGGCGTGGCCGCACGCCGGGCGCCAATACACGCCAAGGCAGCGGTTGGCCGGAACCCTATGTGCATGATCAGGAGCGCGCCCTGGATATCATCGAAACCCTGGCCAGCGTCGGCGACGAGCACGACGTCTCCGTGGCACGGGTGTGCCTGGCTTGGCTGAAGGACAGACCCGGCATCACGTCGCTGATTGTCGGCGCCAGAACCGAAGCGCATCTGCACGACAACCTGGCCGCCACAGCGCTCAAGCTCACCGCGGAACAAACGGCCCGTATCGAAGCCGCCACCCGGCGACAGCCGCTGTACCCTTACTGGCACCGCTTCACCGCAGGCATTGACCGCTTCGATGTGGCAGAGCAACCGTTTCTTGCCGAGCACCAGAAGACCCTGGATGCGCGCAAGGACAAATAAGCCGCCTTCCATCTCGCGCATTGAACCATCACCTCGGCGCACGCTTCGTAATAGCACGAAGCTCGCCGAGGACCCTGCCATGCAGCTGTTTCACCCCACACCCCGCTACAAGCCCTACACCCATGCATCCGGTGGTTGGGGCTCCGCGCATTCGGTCATGACCATCCTCTGGCGCGAGCAGGCGTTGCAGCGGGCGCCGCTGGCACTGCTGCGCCAGAACAAGCCCAAGGGGTTTGCGTGCGTCGGCTGCGCCTGGGCAAAACCTGGCGACCCCCATGCGCTGGAGTTCTGCGAAAACGGCGCCAAGGCCACCGCGTGGGAACTGACGTCCTACCGGACGGGGCCGGAATTCTTCGCGCAGCATACGCTGACCGAATTGCGTACCTGGACCGACTACGCCCTTGAACAACATGGCCGGCTCACCCACCCCCTTCGGTACGATGCGGCCACCGACCGCTATCTCGTGACCACCTGGGAGCAGGCCTACCAGGAAATCGGCGGCCACCTGCGCCAACGCGTGCCTGATGAGGTGGTGTTCTATGCCTCCGGGCGCGCGTCGCTGGAGGCGTCGTTCATGTACCAGTTGCTGGCGCGGGCGTACGGTACCAATAACCTGCCAGACAGCTCGAACATGTGCCACGAAAGCACCTCGGTGGGCTTGCAGGAGAGCATCGGCGTACCGGTGGGTACCGTCACCCTGGCGGACTTCGAGCACACCGATTGCGTGTTTTTCTTTGGCCAGAACGTGGGCAGCAATAGCCCCAGGATGCTGCATCCGCTGCAGGAAGTACGCAAACGCAAGGTGCCGATCATTACGTTCAACCCCATTCGCGAGCGGGGGCTGGAGCGTTTCGTCAACCCACAGTCGCCCATCGAAATGCTGGGGCCCGAATCAACCGTCATCAGCACTCAGTATCACCAGGTCGCCATTGGCGGCGACACCGCGGCAGTCATCGGCATCGCCCGGCACCTGCTGGAGATGGACCGGGTGGCGATCGCAGAGGGACTGCCGGCAGTCCTTGACCATGCGTTCATCGCCGAACACACCCAGGGCTTCGAGGCGTTCGTGGCCGAGGTCGAACGGCACGACTGGGCCGAGCTTGAGCACCGGTCGGGGCTGGACCGCAGCGCCATGGAGGCGGCCGCCACGGTGTATGCCCGCAGCCAGCGGGTAATGGTGGTGTATGGCATGGGCATGACCCAGCATCGGCACGGGGTCGAGAACGTGCAGATGCTGGTCAACCTGTTGCTGCTGCGCGGCAACCTGGGCAAGCCGGGCGCCGGCATTTGCCCGGTACGCGGCCACTCCAACGTGCAGGGCCAGCGCACGGTGGGTATTACCGAAGACCCGGCCAAGGTGCCGGTGGACAAGATCGAGCAATTGTTCGGCTTCACGGTACCGCAGGGTAAAGGCACCAGCACCGTCGATGCCTGCGCCGGGGTGATCGATGGCAGCATCAAGGCCTTTATCGGCCTGGGCGGCAATTTTTTGCGGGCGGTGCCGGACACCCAGCGCATCGAGCCGGCCTGGGCGGCGCTTGAGCTGCACGTGGAAGTTGCGACCAAGCTCAACCGCACCCACCTGGTACCCGGTAAACGGGCGTGGCTGTTGCCCTGCCTGGGCCGCATCGAACTCGACAGCCAGGACGGCGTGGTGCAGACCTACAGCACCGAAGACAGCACCGGCTGCGTGCATGGCTGGAAAGGCACCAGCGCGCCCGCCGGCGAGCACTTGCGCTCGGAGGTCGCAATCATCGCCGGCCTGGCCGAGGCCACGCTCGAGGGCCGCACGACTATCCCGTGGGGTGCCTGGCGCCGCGACTACGCCCTGGTTCGCCAGGCGATCAGCCAGGCCTACCCGGAGATGTTCCATGACATGGAAACCCGCATGTGGGAGCCCGGCGGTTTCCATCGTCCCTTGCCCGCCAGCCAGCGGCAATGGAGGACCGATTCGGGCAAGGCGCAGTTCACGGCCCCGCGCAGCCTCGACGAAGACAGTGATGTGGCCGTCAGCCCGCAGCGTCGCGACGTGTTGCGGTTGATGACGATCCGCAGCAATGACCAGTTCAATACCACCGTATATGGCTACGATGACCGCTTTAGAGGGGTGAAAGGCACACGCAGCGTGATTTTCCTCAACCCCAACGACGTGGCCCGCCTGGGCCTCGCGGCCGGCGACTGGGTTCGGCTGCGTACCGCCGTCGAGCCCGAGGTGCGCCGTGAGGTCGGACCGTTTCAGATCATCGCCTACGACATACCCGCCGGCTGCGCGGCGGCGTATTACCCGGAATGCAACGCCCTGGTACCGCTATGGCACCACGCTGAACGCAGCAAGGTGCCAGCGGCGAAGTCGGTGCCCATCACCCTGCACCGCTAAGTGCGCCCGCCGCGGGTGCCCCCTGGCGGACGGGGCACCATCAATCGCCTGTTCCTCGAGTGTTTTGAACTTCGCGGCTGCCCGCCTCCTCTGCACTTAAAGCCACCCACCAAAAGGCAGACGCACCATGAGAGCATTGACGTACCACGGCGCACACGACGTAAAGGTCGACACCGTTCCAGACCCGGTCATCGAGGCGGCGGACGACATCATCCTGCGGGTCACGGCGACAGCGATCTGCGGGTCGGACCTGCACCTGTTTCGCGGCAAGATTCCCACCGTGGAGCACGGTGATATATTCGGGCATGAGTTCATGGGCATCGTCGAAGACGTCGGCAGCGACGTGACCGCCGTGCAGCGCGGCGACCGGGTAGTCATTCCGTTCGTGATCGCCTGCGGCAGTTGCTTCTTCTGCCAGCACGACCTTTTCGCCGCCTGCGAAACCACCAATACCGGGCGCGGGGCCATCATCAACAAGAAGGCCATCCCGCCAGGCGCCGCGCTGTTTGGCTTCAGCCACCTGTACGGCGGCATTCCCGGTGGCCAGGCGGAATACGTTCGGGTTCCCAAGGCCAATACCGGCCCGTTCAAGGTACCCGGTACCCTGTCGGACGAGAAGGTGCTGTTCCTTTCCGACATTCTGCCCACCGCTTACCAGGCGGTGACCAACACCCAGATCGGCGCAGGCTCCAGCATCGCCATCTATGGTGCCGGCCCAGTGGGCCTGTTGTGTGCGGCGGTGGCCCGGATGCTGGGTGCCGAACGCATCTTCGTGGTCGACCACCACGCCTACCGGCTGGCCTACGCACAACAGGCCTATGGCGTCATCCCGATCAATTTCGATGAAGACGATGACCCCGCCGACACCATCATTCGGCAAACCCCTGGATCACGCGGCGTCGATGGCGTCGTGGACGCCGTGGGGTTCGAAGCCAAGGGCAGCACCACTGAAACCGTGCTGGCCACGCTGAAACTGGAAGGCAGCAGCGGCAAGGCCCTGCGTCAGTGCATCGCCGCGGTGCGCCGGGGCGGCGTGGTCAGCGTGCCCGGGGTGTATTCGGGGTTCATCCACGGGTTCTTGTTTGGCGACGCATTCGACAAGGGCCTGACCTTCCGCATGGGGCAAACCCATGTGCAACGCTACCTGCCGGAACTGCTGGACATCATCGAAGCGGGCAAGCTGACCCCCGAAGCCATCATTACCCACCGCATGTCCCTTGAGCAGGCGCCGGAGGGCTACAAGATCTTTGACAAGAAAGAGGAAGACTGCCGCAAGGTCATCCTCACGCCGGGCAAAGCCGGGATCGAGATCCCCGTCTCGGACGACGTCGTCGGCCTGCCGGTGTATTGAGGCGCCGGTGCCCCCGTGGGCGCTGGCCAACCAGCGCGTGCAGGTGTCGAGGGATTTCGCTGGACCAGGACAACAACAGGAGACTACAGCCATGATCGACTCAGCGACAGGCATGCGAGCAGGCGAACGCTACACCGTCGAAGGCCATGACAACGCACATCGCTTCACCGGTTTTTTCCTTGATGGCAAGTACTACTTGAGCCCCGAACTGCTGACCGCGGTCGGCTGGCTGGAGGGGCAGCAGTTTATCTACGACGAACTGGACGCCACCGGCGCTCCGGTCTACACGGATCGCATCGCGGGCGTTATCGAGGACTTGACGTTGACCCTCGTCGAGGGCGCGGCGCTGAAGTTGCAGGAGCAGCGGTTCATTTCTCATGACACGCCCTCGGATAGCGAGCCAAGCGCCGAACACGACAAGCACCCAGATCCCCACCCGGCTGCGACGAAGGCCTCGCCGGCCGCCCTGTGGGGCGCAGTGGGTGCGGCGTTCATCGTCGGCGTCACACTGGCGCGCCTGCTGACCCAACGTTACCGCCGCCGGTAAAGTCAGGGGCGTGGCGCATCCGTCAGGCCAGCGCGCCCCTGCCCGACAGCAAGACCCGCCGTGGCGGTCACAGGCATGCCAGACGATGGCGTGGCATGTGCAATATTGAAATGCCACTATCCACCTGTTATGTTGCCGCCACATTATCCGCCATGAAGGAAGGCTGCATGACACTCAAAGGAAAGATCATTTCAGGCTACCTGGTCATTGGCCTGATCTACGCCCTCTACTCCTGGCTATTCTCTGCCTACTCCCATGCCAGCTTCGCCTACAACCTCGGCCGGGGCCTGATCTGGCCGGCCGCGATGTTCCCTGCGTTTGGCGCGTTCCTGGGCATGATTGTCCTGGTTGTGGTCATTGGCGCGATTCACCTGAACCGCCGCTAACTCATCACCCCCCAAGGGGCCAAGGAACAAAGGCACATGAAGCTTGAAAAAATCGTGGTCGCCGTGGCTTTCACAGTTGCGCTGGCAGGCTGTGGCGGTAGCAAGGACAAGGCAAGGGAATTGGTCGAGGCCAGCGGTCTGACCAAGCACTATGGCGCAGTCGTGGACATGGCAGCCGCGGGTTATGCCACCCGGTACCCCATGCTCGAACGTGAACAGATCCGAAACGTCGTGCGGGACAACCTGGATCAGAAAGAGTTGGTCAGCGATATGGTCGACATCTACGCAGACCACTTTGACAACAATGAACTGGAGCTGATGATCCGTGCCAACCAGCATCCCGAACAAGCGATGGCCATCATCCTGGGCTCCAAGGAAGGGCGTGCGCTGGCCGAGAAAGTCATGAAGGTTCAAACCGACATTGCCAAGGAGATGCAGAAATCGATGGCCGACAGCGACCACTCCATCGTCGATGCGCTGGATGATCTGAAGGACGACGCGAAAGGCGTTTGATGCGGGCGGGCCCGGCCTGCCCGGGCCCTGAACCTGTCAGGGCCGTGGCAGCAGCCTGTTTCTCAATAACGCTGGTACTGCGAGCCAAACTCCTTGCGCACTTCAGCCACATAAATCACGCCCTGACGGTCCATGTGCTGGCGCGGCAACACATGCTCACTGCCGTTCTCGGCCATGCGCAGGTTGTGGTCACGGGCGTGCTCGGCGCCATCCTGGGCAACGGTGGCGCGCTCATGGCTGGTGACGGTCTGTGGGGTGGCGAACGCGCTACCGGTGGCCAGAAGGGACAATGCGAGGGAGAAGGTCAATACAGGTTTCATGGTGGAGCTCCTGATGAGGTTGGGAGAACATGGAGCCCACTTTACGGCCACCGGGCCGGATGGAAAAAACACCTGGCGGCATAGTGAATATCGATGCGGCTGATGCCATCCCATGTCACCCGACAACGGCCCACGCAGGTGGAACGTCTCGCCCAGCTCGCTGCTCGGCCCCCCCTGCTCCCGTGAAAACCCCTGGCGGAGGCGACAGCCGCCAGGGGTTCCAGCCCATCACGCTTGCGGCACGAGCGCCAGCGCATCCGGTTCCGGGCCGGCCGGCCAGCGGGCTTGCACGGTCCAACTGGCTGTATCGATCACCGCGACTTCGTCGCCACCGCTAATGGCCACGTAGGCGCGCTTGCCGTCATCGGACACCACGGCGCCAATCGGTAGCGCCGCCGCCCCCAGCAGGGTCTGGCGGTACTTGGCACCCTCGAAAGCCAGGTTGACCCGCTTGACCTCGCGTTTCTGCGCCACGTCAATGACCGCCAGTTCCGCCGATTTCGCGCAGGTCACCAGGGCGTATTTGCCGTCGGGCGTCATCACGATGCGAATGGGAAAAGCGCCGGTCTTGATCCGGTCAGTCACTTTCAGCGTTCGGGTATCGACAATCGCCACGTCGTTGTCTTCGCGGTTGCTCACCCACACCTGGGTGCCCGCCTGGTTGATGGCGATACCCTCGGTGCTGTTGCCGGTCGGCACCGTGGCGATCTTGCGCTGCCGAGTGAGGTCCACCACCGACAGGCTGCCGCCCTTGACGTGGGTGACGTAGGCGCGGTCGGCGTTGGGCGACAGCACGACCATGTGCGGCTGCCCGCCGCCAATGGCGATGCGCTGCAGCACCTTGCCTTGTTCCAGGTCGACCACCAGCAGGCGCTCGCTGTCCTCGGTGGTAACCACCACGCGTCGGTTGTCCGGGAAGAAACGAATACCGTGGGGGCGGGAATCCTGGCCCAGGTCGATGGTACGTACCACCTTGCGCGAGGTCCAGTCGATCACGCTCAGGCGGTTGTTGGCGACGCCTTGGGCGCCATAATTGCCGACCACCGCCAGCCGGCCATCGGCGGCGACGATGACTTCGTGGGGGCCCGTACTCACGGGCAGGCGAAGCACCTGCTTGCCGTCCTGCAGGCTCAGTGCCGACACACTGGCACCGTCCTTGTTGCCGACCAGCAGCAGGTCATCGGCCTGGGCCAGTGACGCTCCGGCCAGCAGCAAAGCCGCCAGGCAGGAACGATTGAACATCGTGCGGGGTGCGTGAGGCATGTTCATCTCCTTGGGGGTCGAGGTCCTTGCAACGTGCATCGGTTGTGACCCCCAAGCGTCGCGCAGAGTTCGGAAACAGACACGTCGGGCGGGCCCTGGCGGCCTCCACCATGGTCTGGCTGGACCGCAGCGCACGCGCACGGCATGCTGACGGCCCTCCACCTCTGCTGACCAAGGACATCGCGTGAACACCGCTACCCTGCCCCCACGCCCGGGCCCTGCCCGAATCGCCCTGCTGGGGGTTTTGCAAATCCTCTCCTGGGGAGGCTCGTTCTATCTGCTCGGCGTACTGGCCGACCCCATCGCGCACGACACCGGCTGGTCCCACCAATGGGTGCTGGGCGGCGCCTCCATCGGCCTGTTGGTGGCCAGCCTGCTGTCGCCGCTGGTGGGGCGCCTGATCGCCCGGGTCGGCGGGCGCAAAGTGATCGCTGCCCATGGCCTGATCATGGCCGTGGGCCTCGCCATGATGGCCCTGGCGCCGAACCTGGCGGTGTACCTGTTGGCGTGGGTGGTGCTGGGCGCGGCCATGGCGACTGGGCTTTATGATGCGCTGTTCACGTCACTGGGCGCCACTTACGGAATGCAGGCGCGCCCTATCATTGTCGGTGTGACCTTGATTTCCGGCTTCTGCACCACCGTGATCTGGCCGTTGCTGGCGCTGATGGTGCACCTGCTGGGCTGGCGCGGCACGTGCGGCGCGTTCGCGGTGCTGGTGCTGGTGGCGCTGTTTCCGTTGTACCGCTTTGCGCTGCCGGCGCACGTCGCCGCCCCTGCTCCTCATCAGGCTCAACCTGAACACAGCGAGCCTCTGTCGCCGTCCATCTATTGGGTAATGACGGCCCTGTTCGCCATCGCCGCCGCGCTGATGACCTGCATTTCCATCGTCCTGCTGACGGTGTTGCAAGCCCGTGGGCACAGCCTGGCATCGGCCATTGGCCTGGCCGCGCTGGTGGGCCCCGCCCAGGTGTTGTGCCGGGTAATCGACCTGGTGCTCAAACGCCAGGCACCGCTGTTCACCGCCCTGCTGTCCAGCGGCATGACGGCCATCGGCTTGCTGGTGGTGGACTTCGCCCCCAGCCTGGTCGCCTGGGGCCTGGTGTGCTACGGGGCGGGCAACGGCCTGCGGGCGATCGTCAAGAGCACCCTGCCCTTGGTGGTGGTGCGCCCGGCCGATTATGCCGTGGTGTCCGGGCGCATGGCGCGCCCGGCGTTGCTGGCGCAGGCGGTCGCGCCCATTGCGTGCGGTTACTTGATTTCCACGCTGGGCAGCGAAGCGATGATCCATATGCTCACCGCATTGGCCTTGCTGGCATTCGGCTTGTGCCTGTGGCTGGCACGGCTGATCGACCAACGCACGGCGTCCACTCGGCAAGCGGCGCATTAAAACCCGTGCAAAGCGTCAACCTGCGGTTTTGTGCAGCGCGACGCCTGGCTGCACCAGGCCGGCGATCGTGGTCACCAGACCATCGAGCGACCACGGCTTGAGCAGGTAGACAATGTTCGGCGCCAGCGCCGAGACATCCAGCAGGTAGCCGGAGGTGAGAATGATGCCCACGTCCGGCCACCTCTGGTGAACCATGGTCGACAGCTCCATGCCCTGGATGGTGCCCGGCACCCCATGATCGGCGATGAGCAAAGCGAACGGATTGTCGGGCTTCAGCATGTAGATCAAGGCGTCGTCGGCATTGTCGAACGCAACGCAGCGTGCGTTGAGCTGTTCAATGATGTCGACCATCAGCTCCCGAAGTATCGGGTCGTCTTCGATGACGATGACGTCGCCTTGAATCGGTTGCAGCTCCTGCCATTGAATGTCCACGACACCCCCGCTTGCGTTAGAGGCGTCGAGTGTTTCACCAAAGGGGATGGCGGTCGATGCTAGCTATCCGCCATCCCCACCGTGGAGCATGGGTCAAGGCTGCCCGGCGCCACCGGAGGCGCCAAATACCTGGCCGGTCACGTAGGTGGATTTCGCAGAGGCCAGTTGCACGTACAGCCCGGCAATTTCCGCAGGCTGCCCCGGGCGTTTCAACGGTGTGTCACTGCCGAATGACTTGAGCTTGTCCATGGTCTGCCCGCCGCTGACCTGCAACGGCGTCCAGAACGGCCCCGGGGCCACCGCATTGACGCGGATACCGCGGTCAGCCAACTGCTTGGCCAGGCACTTGCTGAAGTTGGCGATCCCGGCCTTGGTCATCGCATAGTCCAGCAGGTTCCTGGAGGGGTCGTAAGCGTTGACCGAGGCGGTGTAGACGATGGCTGCGCCTTCCGGCATCACGGCTACCGCTGCCTTGGTCACCCAGAACATGGCGTACAGATTGGTCTTCACGGTCCAATCGAACTGTTCGTCGGGGATATCCAGGATCGAATCGTAACTGTGCTGGCGGCCAGCATTGCTGATCAGAATGTCGAGGCCGCCCAACGCCGTATTGGCTTGCTGCACCAGGTTGCGGCAAAAATCCGGGTCACGCAGGTCGCCGGGGATGGCCACGGCCTTGCGGCCGGCACCGCGGATCAACTTCACCACTTCCTGGGCGTCGGCCTCTTCAGCGGGCAAGTAATTGATCGCGACATCAGCGCCCTCGCGGGCGAAGGCGATTGCCACAGCGCGGCCAATACCGGAATCGCCACCGGTGATCAGCGCACGACGCCCTGCCAACTGGCCCGAACCTTCATAGCTGTCTTCACCGTGGTCTGGCCGCGGGTCCATTTTGCTTGCCAGGCCCGGCCAGGGCTGGGACTGCTCGGTGAACGGCGGTTTGGGAAAACCACCCTGGGGGTTACGCAACGGTGCCGCCGCCGGCGCTGCGCCCGGCGTCGCCGATTGGGCCAGCGCCGGTGCGGTAAACCCGACAGCAGCGGTGATGGCCGCACCTTGCAACAAGTAGCGACGTGAAGTCTTGAATTCATCCATGTAAAGGCTCCTGGGTGCCACGGGTTACTGGTTGGCTTTGGACGGCTCGCCCTGTGGCGTGGCCTCGCCCGTTGGCGCATCCGGTTTTTGCATTTGCACTGACGCCTTGCTGCGGTCAGCATCCTTGGCGGGGTGGTCGGTTTCATTGAAGCAGCCGTGCAACATCAATACGCAGCACGCCAGGCCCAGCAATTTCAGAGGGTTCATGGTCCGATCTCCTTGTGTGACGGGGTTATCAAGGGAGACGGAGGGGCGGTGAAAAGTTCAGCCGAATTCAGCGGGCTGGCGCCTGCCCGTTTTTGGGCGTCACTTCCCGGGCGGTCTCCTGGGCCGTGGAGTCGCGCGTGCGGTCCTTGGGGGTATCGGCACGGTGGGCATCGTTGTCGCGCTCTACTTCGCCCGGGGGGTGGGCGCGGTCGGGGTTCTGCCCGGAACGGGTCGGCTTGGTCATGACAGTGGTTCCTTTTCATGGGTGGCTTACGTTCGTCCCCGACGCCACGCGTGACGTTCCGCTGGGCCATCACGTTGGCAGACAAATGGTGCCTCGCATGAGACCCTTGCACGCCAATCATCGCCTGAGCCCGGAACGTATGGACACGCCCCTGATCGACACCTACCTGGCTGGCCTGCGCGCCGCCCTGCCCGCTTACGCCCAGGCCGCGCTGGCCACCGCGACGGGCGCGTCCCGCGCGCAACTGGACGCCGTGCGGCGCCTCTACCCTCAGTGCCCCACCACCGTGCTCGGCCTACTGGCCCGCATCAACGGTACCTACTGGCAGGAATATGCCGGCGAGAAGATCCAGGTACTGATGCTGGGGTCCGACGTTTTCGAGTACCCCTATTACCTGCTGTCCGCCGAACAGATCATCGAAGAAGGCACACGCCACCGACGCAGCATCGCCGAGATCTACGCCGGTTACCTGGACGAATACCCCGACCTGGTGGACCCACGCATCGACATGACACTGCCCATGAACCAGCGGCTGTGCTTCTCCCACTGCATGAACAACGGCGGCACCTCGCAGCTGTTCATCGACTTCAACCCCACCGCCACGGGCCGGGTGGGCCAGGTCGTGCGTTTTTTGCATGACCCCGACAGCTACGTGGTCATCGCCGATGATTTCGACCAGTACCTGCAGGGCCTGATCGACGGGCACTATGCATTCATCGTCGACTATGGGGATGAGGACGAGTGACCGGGGGTGGTATCCGTCCCGTTGCCCCTCGACTGAGTGGAACTATCGCGCAAATGGCTGTTCTAGACGCCTTCACCGCCCATTCGCTATCATCGGCGGTTTGCCTTTTAGCACTGACTTGAGAACGGAACGACGCATGTCCATCCAGCAAACACCCGGGCATGTACTGCCCGCTCGCGCCGCCGCCAAAATGGAGGCGGCCATGGCCGTGGGCAGCTTCGCCATCGGTACTGGCGAGTTCGCCATCATGGGCCTGATGCCCGACATCGCTACCAACCTGCACCTGAGCGAACCCCAGGTGGGCCACGCCATCAGCGCGTACGCGCTGGGGGTGATGGTGGGTGCGCCGCTGCTGGCCATCCTGGGCGCCAAGCTGCTGCGCAAGCACATGCTGTTGCTGCTGATGGCCCTGTATGCGCTGGGCAACCTGGCCACCGCGTTCACCCCCAGTTTCGGCGCACTGGTGGCGTTCCGGTTCATCAGCGGCCTGCCCCACGGCGCCTTCTTCGGTATTGCCGCGGTGGTGGCCTCGAGCATGGTGCCAGCGAACAAACGCGCTGGCGCGGTCGCACGTGTGATGATGGGCCTGACCCTGGCGATGCTGCTGGGCAACCCCATCGCCACGTTCCTGGGGCAATTCTTCGGCTGGCGCTCGGCATTCGCACTGGTGGGCGCCATCGCCCTGTGCACCATCGCCCTGGTCTGGCGTTATGTGCCGGACCGCCGCGACGAACCGCGCAGCGACCCACGGCGCGAATTGCTCGCCTTCACCCAGCCTCAGGTGTGGATGGCGCTGGCCATCGGTGCCATCGGCTTCGCCGGGATGTTCTGCGTGTTCAGCTACCTGGCACCCACCATGCTTGACGTCACCCACGTAACGCCCGAGTGGATTCCCTTCGGCCTGGCGGCATTCGGCGTGGGCGGCATCATCGGCAACATCGCCGGTGGCAAGCTGTTCGACCGCATGGGCTTCCGGGCAGTAGGGCTGTTGCTGGTGTGGTCCATGGCCGTGCTGCTGTTCTTCCCGTTCGCCGCCGGCTCGCTGTGGGGCGTGATGCTGGGCATCGGCCTGGTGGGCACCATGGTGGCCTTGGCGTCACCGCTGCAGATCCGCCTGATGGACATCGCCCATGAGGCCCCGAGCCTGGCGGCGGCGTCCAACCATGCCGCGTTCAACCTGGCCAATGCCCTGGGCCCCTGGTTTGGCGGAATGGCGATCACCGCGGGCCTGGGCTGGACCAGTACCGGCTACATCGGCGCGGCGACCGCGTTGGTGGGGTTGGGGCTGTACCTGGTGGCGCGCCGGATGAAAGGCGGCGATTGAGGCGCGAAACCGTCCTGCGGCGGGCCTGGCAGCGTCCAAGGCCATTGCAACCCTGTGGGACCGGGCGAAGCTCGGGAAGAGGCCCGGCAGATCGACCGCGTTGTCTGCTTCCCGAGCTTGCGCCCGGTCCCACAACGGCAGGCTATTACAAGGCCATGGCAGCCCTGTGGGACCGGGCTAAGCTCGGGAAGAGGCCCGGCAGATCGACCGCGTTGCCTGCTTCCCGAGCTTGCGCCCGGTCCCACAACGGCAGGCTATTACAAGGCCATGGCAGCCCTGTGGGACCGGGCTAAGCTCGGGAAGAGGCCCGGCAGATCGACCGCGTTGCCTGCTTCCCGAGCTTGCGCCCGGTCCCACAACGGCAGGCTATTAAAAGGTCATGGCAGCCCTGTGGGACCGGGCGAAGCTCGGGAAGGGGCCTACAAAGGCACACGCCCGCTGGGAGCCGCCACAAGCCTTTCACCGCTGGGCCAGGATGCTGCCGAGCAGCCCCGGGAACCGCCCTTCCAGCGCCTCGGCCCGCAACGAGTTCATGTGGCTGGTGCCCACACTCCGGGTATGCACGAGCCCCGCTTCGCGCAGCACGCGAAAGTGATGGGACATGCTGGATTTCGGCCGCCCACCGTCCAGCTCGCCGCAGCTGGCTTCAGCCACGTTCGCCAGGCAGCGCACAATGCCCATGCGCACGGGGTCGCTCAGTGCATAGAGCAAACGTTCGAGGGTGAAGTCTTCAGGATTGGGATGGGTATAGGCTCGCATGGCGCACATGATATCGAGGCTTCCATAAAATGCCATTGTTCGATTATGATCGAACAACCGAAACTAGTCCACTTCCTGGAGTCTGCACATGTCCGCACTGTTTGAGCCCTTCACCCTCAAGGACGTTACGCTGCGTAACCGCATCGCGATTCCACCGATGTGCCAGTACATGGCCAAAGACGGCCTGGTCAACGACTGGCACCACGTGCACCTGGCAGGCCTGGCCCGTGGTGGCGCCGGCCTGGTGGTGGTCGAAGCGACTGCCGTAGCCCCCGAGGGCCGTATCACCCCCGGTTGCGCCGGTATCTGGAGCGATGAGCACGCCCAGGCGTTCGTGCCCATGGTTCAGGCGATCAAGGCCGCGGGCTCCGTCCCCGGCATCCAGATTGCCCACGCCGGCCGCAAGGCCAGCGCCAACCGCCCGTGGGAAGGCGACGACCACATTGCCGAAGGCAACCCGGCAGGCTGGGACACCCTCGCCCCTTCCGCCATCGCGTTCGGCGCCAACCTGCCGAAAGTGCCCAAGGCCATGACGCTGGACGATATCGCCCGGGTTCGCCAGAACTTCGTCGACGCCGCCCGCCGCGCCCGCGACGCAGGCTTTGAGTGGATCGAGCTGCACTTTGCCCATGGTTACCTGGGCCAGAGCTTCTTCAGCGAACACTCCAACCAGCGTACCGACGCCTACGGTGGCAGCTTCGACAACCGTAGCCGTTTCCTCCTGGAAACCCTGGCGGCCGTGCGTGAAGTCTGGCCCGAGCACCTGCCACTGACCGCACGTTTCGGCGTGGTGGAATATGACGGTCGCGACGAACAGACCCTGGCCGAATCCATTGAACTGGCTCGCCGCTTCAAGGCCGGTGGCCTGGACCTGCTCAGCGTCAGTGTCGGCTTCACCATTCCTGACACCAACATCCCATGGGGCCCGGCGTTCCTGGGGCCGATCGCTGAACGCGTACGCCGCGAAGCGGACCTGCCGGTCACCTCGGCCTGGGGCTTCGGCACCCCGCAGCTGGCGGACGGCGCGTTGAAGGCAGGCCAACTGGACCTGGTCTCGGTGGGCCGCGCGCACCTGGCCGACCCGCACTGGGCGTACTTCGCGGCCAAGGAACTGGGCGTAGACAAGGCGTCCTGGACACTGCCAGCACCTTACGCGCATTGGCTGGAGCGCTACCGCTAAGCGAGTCGTTACCCTGCAGCACGCGGCCGTGAGGCCGCGTCTTGCTACGGTTTTTTTTCGGGCGAAGCCTGATCGGCAGTGAAGAACCGGTTCGCCGGCCGCGCCAACCCCAGGTTCTCGCGTAACGTCGCGCCCTCATACTCTCGCCTGAAAATCCCCCGCCCCTGTAGTTCCGGCACCACCTTGTCGACAAAATCGTCCAGCCCACCCGGTAGCCACGGGAACATCACATTGAAGCCATCACTGCCTTCGCGGTCCAGCCATTCCTGCATCTCATCGGCGATCGTCTGCGCGGTACCCACGAACGCCAATCCTGCATAACCCCCCAGGCGCTGGGCCAGCTGCCGCACGGTCAGTTGCTCGCGATCGGCCAGGGCCAGCACCCGCTCACGGCTGCTCTGGCTATCGTTGGTCTGCGGTACTGGCGGCAGGAAGGCGTCGGGGTCGAAGCGTGATGCGTCGGTGCCCAAGGCGATGGACAGCGAGGCAATCGCGCTCTCGTAATGCACCAGGCTGTCGAGCCGCGCGCGGGTTTCGCGGGCTTGCTGCACGGTATCGCCCACTACCACAAAGGCCGCGGGGAGGATTTTCAACTGGTCGCGTTCACGGCCCAACGGTGCCAGGCGGGCCTTGACGTCAGCGTAGAAGGCCCGACCTTCTTCCAGGTTGCCGGGTGCGGCGAAAATCACATCGGCGGTCTCGGCGGCCAGTTGCCGACCTGGCTCCGAAGCGCCAGCCTGGACGATCACCGGCCAGCCTTGCACCGGTCGGGCGATGTGCAACGGGCCGCGCACCGACAAATGCTCGCCGCGGTGGTTGAGGGTATGCAACTTGGCTGGGTCAAAGTACTCGGCAGTGGCCACGTCGCGGGTGAAAGCATCGTCGGCCCAACTGTCCCACAGGCCAGTGACCACGTCATGAAACTCACGGGCACGGGCGTAGCGCTGGTCGTGGTCCAAGTGCTGTTCCAGGCCAAAATTCAGGGCCGCATCGGGGTTGGAGGTGGTCACGATGTTCCAGCCGGCCCGGCCGTTGCTCAGGTGGTCCAGGGAAGCGAAGCGCCGGGCAATATGGAAGGGTTCATCGAAGCTGGTGGAAGCGGTGGCCACCAGCCCCAGGTGTTCTGTGGCTTGGCTCAGGGCCGACAGCAGCGTGAAGGGTTCGAAGGACGTGGCGGTATGGCTGCGTTTCAGGGCATCGAGCGGCATGTTCAGCAGGGCCAGGTGGTCGGCCATGAAAAACGCGTCGAACTTGCCCCGTTCCAGGGTCTGTGCCAGGCGCTTGAGGTGCTGGAAATTGAAGTTGGCGTCTTTCCAGGCGCCGGGGTAGCGCCAAGCGCCAGTATGAATGCTCACGGGGCGCATGAAAGCGCCGAGTTTCAGTTGTCGGGCGGTGCTCATGGGCCAGGTTCCCTGTGCCGGTGCAAAAAGTGTCAGCTTTGCGCGTTGCGCCCGGCTGCGTCCAATAATCGAAAATGCGCGCTTATGCGCCACTGCTATAAGCACGGTGGCTCGAACGGGATGTTTCCCTTATAGTGACTGCCCGGCGTTATCCACGCCGCCATCCGCGGAAAGGGCTGCGCCCAGGATTGTTCATGCGTTTTTCTGTCATCACGACTCCCCGACCTTGAAGCGGACCCAGGTTGCCCAAGGAGCTCGTATGCCTGCATCTTCCAACGACGGCCGTATCAACCTTGAACAGCAGCGCAAGCGTGCCAAGGACCTTCTGCGCCAACTGAAGGCCGGGGCCGATGCCTCGGCACCACCGACACTTGCCCACGCTCAGTGGCTGACGGCCCGGGAACTGGGCTTCAGCAGTTGGCCGAAGCTCAAGGCCCACGTCGACGCCATCGACTTCGCCGCCCGCCACCCAGGCTTTGAGGCCAGCGATGAGGCCAACACCGGCCACTGGCGCTGCGGCAACGACATTGCCCACAGCTTGCAATTGGCCGGTTTTCGCGGCGCCTTTCACATGCTCAGCGACCCCCTGTGCATGGGCCCGGTCCAGGACTTGGCGCCACAACCGTATCGGGCATTGCGCAGTGCCTTCATCAGCCAGACGTTCGATGTTCCGCTGGCCGACGCTTTGCAGCGAACGCAGAATGAATACAACGCGCTGGCGCGACTGGCAGGCCCCGGCCACAACGTGCTGTGGTGCGAGGCCGATGCCTATGACCAACTGTTTCTGATCCGTGCCCTGGCTGGGCTCCCGCAGGTGCCTGAACGCCTGGAGCTGATCGAAGTACGGCAGGTGCCGGGCGTGCAGCGTTTTATCGGCATCGGCCAGCTGGCGCCGGACCTGCTCGCCTGGCTGTGGCCGCAGCGTCGCCCTGTGGACGCCGCCATGCTTGCCCTGGCGCGTCAGGCCTGGCAATCCTACTGTGCGCCTTCCCCCCTGGCCCTGGCGGACCTGGCACGCGAAGACCATCTGGCGCTGCCCCTGTTGGCCCCGGCGTTGCGTCGCCAATTGCAGGAACTGCCGGGTATTGCCGATGGCCTGTCACTGACCGAGCGCCTGGCGCTGCACTACATCCACGAAGTGGGCGGGGTGACGATCGGCCGGGTGTTTGCCGAACTGATGGGCCGACGCGAACCGCTGCCTTACCTGGGCGACCTGATGTTCCATGCCCTGCTGCGGCCCTTGATCGATGCCAGGCAACCGCTGTTGAGTGAACAATCGCCGCAATTGCCTTGGCCGCACCGGCCGGTGGGGTTGACCGCCTTGGGTGAAAGGGTCCTCGCCGGCCAGGCGTACTGGCCGGACCACAGCGACCGAGAGCGCTGGGTAGGTGGCGTAGCGATCAGGCCGGGCCAGGCCCATTGGGCGATAGATGCCCAGGGTATTCCCGTGTGGCGACCTGCCCGAGCACGCCCTCAGTAGGACCCGGCGCCAGATCGGGAAGGGCACCGTGCGGGACTGCGGTGCCCGGCTACAGCTGCGGCACGCCTACCGCGGCCCCCAGCAGCCCCTGCGTGAACCCATGCACCGGCCGGCTGAATACCTCCTCGCACACCCCCTGCTCCACTACCCTGCCCCCCTGCATCACCACCACGCGGTCGGAGATGCGCCGCACCACGGCCAGGTCATGGGAAATGAACAGGTAACTCAACCCCAGCCGCTGCTGCAATTCATCCAGCAGTTCAAGAATCTGCTGCTGCACCAGCACGTCCAGGGCCGATAGCGGCTCGTCCAGCACCACCAGTTCCGGCTCCAGGGCCAGGGCGCGGGCGATGGCCACGCGCTGGCGCTGACCGCCCGAGAGGCTGTCAGGGCGGTTGTCGATCAGGGTGGCAGGGACATGCACCTGGGCGAGCAAGTCCGCTACCCGTTGCCGGCGCGTGGCCGCGGTGCCCACGGCAAAGGCTTGCAGGGGCTCGCTGATGATCTGCGCCAGGCTCAGGCGCGGGTTCAGCGACGCGTAGGGGTTCTGGTACACCACCTGGATCTGCCGCCGCAGTTCGCGCCAGTCGCGCCGCGAACTACCCAGCAGATCACGGCCATTGAACCGCACCGAGCCCCCATCGGCGCGCTCCAGGCCCAGCAACAGCCGCGCGGTGGTCGACTTGCCCGAACCCGAGGCCCCCACCAGGCTGGTGGTCCCCCCACGCGGCACCTCGAACGACACGTCGTCCACGGCAGGCGGCCCGGGTTGGCGCCAGGTTGCAAAACTCTTGTGCAGGCCACTGACCTCCAGTATCGGGGCCAGCGCCCATTGCGCCGGTGAGCGCTGGCGCACACAGGCCGCCTGGGCACTGGGGGCCGCAGCCAGCAGCGCCCGCGTGTACGCGTGCCGCGGCTGGCGCAGCACCTGCGCCGCCGCGCCGCTCTCGACAACACGCCCGCGGTGCATCACCAACACCCGGTCGGCCCGCTGCAAGGCCACGTCCAGGTCATGGGTAATCAGGATCACTGCCGCCTGTCGCTCCTGGGCCAGCCCCTGCAGGCAATCAAGCACCTGGCGCTGCACATTGACATCCAGCGCGCTGGTAGGCTCATCGGCGATGACCAGTGCCGGGCGGTTGGCCAGGCCCATGGCCACCAGCACCCGCTGGCGCATGCCGCCGGACAGTTCGTGGGGGTAGCGCCGCGCCAGTTGCTCGACAGCGGGCAGCCCCACTTCGCGTAGCAACCCCAGGCTCCGGTCCCGGGCAACGGCACGTGGCAGGCCGTGCACGGTCATGGCCTCGACCAGTTGGGCGCCGACGCGTTTCACCGGGTCCAGGGACAGGCCCGGGTCCTGGGGCACGAAGCCGATCCGCACGCCGCGCACCTGCTGCCATTGCCGCTCACCCAGGCCCAGCAGCTCGCGCCCATCGAGGCGAATGCTGCCGCCACGGACCCGGGCACTCTCGGCCAGCAGGCCGACCAGGGCTGCCGCGGTGGTGGACTTGCCGGAACCCGACTCGCCAACCACCGCAAGCACCTCGCCGGCGTGCAGTTCGAAACTTATGCCGGTCACCCCGGGCACATCACCCTGGGCACTGTGATAGTCGATGTGCAGGTTGCTGACCTGCAGCAACGGCGTGGCCTGGACACTCATCGGTAAACTCCTTGACGGGCCTGCAAGGCCCTGGCCAGTTGGTTGGCGGCAATGACTACCGCGGCCACCACCAGCCCGGGGAGGCCGGTGTACCACCAGGCCGTGACCATATAGTTGCGGCCCTCGGCCACCAGCAGGCCCCATTCCGGTTGCGGCGGTGGTGCGCCAAAGCCCAGGAAGCTCAGGGCCGACACCGCCAGTACCGCGCTGCCGAACTCCAGCGCGGCCAAGGCCAGCACCGGCCCGGCCACCGGTGGCAGAATGTGGCGGGCAATGACCGTCCAGGGTCGCACCCCGCAGGCGCTGGCGGCTTCGACGAAGGTGCTCACCCGCCAGCGCAGGACTTCGCCGCGCACCAGGCGGGCAAAGCTGGCCACCGCCGACAGGCCCACGGCCAGGGCGATATTCAAGGTGCCGAAGCCCAGCACCGTGATCACCGCCATGGCCAGCAGCAGCGCCGGAACCGCCATCAGCACCTCCACCAGGCGCATCAGGCCGGCGTCCAGCCAACCGCCAAAGAAGCCACTGAGCACCCCCAGCACAATGCCGCTGGCCAGCGCGATGAGCACCGCCAGCAAGGTCGCACGCAATGACAGGCCGGCGCCATACACCGTGCGGCTGTACAGGTCGCGCCCCAATTGGTCGGTACCAAACCAGTGCTGGGCGCCCGGTGCCTGCAAGGCCTGGGTCGGTACCCCCAGCAGCGGGTCGGCATGGCTGAACAGCCCCGGCCACAGGGCCCAGCCCACGGCAGTCAACAGGATGGCGATGGCCAGTATCAGAAAAAGTCGTTTCATCAGCGTTTCCCCAGGCGTGGATCGAGCCAGGGGTACAGGGCATCGACCAGCAGGTTGACCAGCACGAAAATCACTGCCGCCAGCACCACCACCCCCTGCACCATGGGAATGTCCTGGACGCTGACCGCTGCTTGCGCCAGGCGCCCCACCCCCTGGCGGGAAAACACGGTTTCGGTGACCACGGAGCCGGCCAGCAGCGAGCCCACGATCACCCCCGCCAGGCTCAGCACAGGGATCAGCGCGTTATGCAGAATGTGCCGGCAGACCACCCGGGGCCAGCCTAGCCCCTTGGCCCGCAAGGCTTCGACGAAAGGCTGGCGCTGCACCGTCGCCATGGACCGCAGCAGCACCTGGGCGATGATCGCAGCGGTGGGGATGGCCAGGGTCAGGGCCGGCAGCACCAGGGCCGGCAGGCCACGGTTACCCATCGCCGGAAACCAGTGCAGGCCGAAGGAAACGCCCTGCAACAGCAACAGCCCCAGCCAGAACGTGGGCAACGACACCGCCAGCGCCGGCACCCCCAGCAGCGCATCGCGCAGCCATGCCACCCGCGTCAGGCTGGCAATCAACGCCAGGCCCACGCCCAGCAGCAACGCCAGCGCCAGGGCGGCGAACGCCAATTGCGCGGTGGCTGGCAGCGCCTGCAGCAGCGCCCCCGCGACGGGCTGGCCGGTCTGGATCGAATGGCCGAAGTCCAGGTGCAACGCCCGTTCCAGCGCCAGCCCGTATTGCACGATCACCGGTTGGTCCAGGTGGTACTCGGCCCGTAGCCGCGCCACCTGGGCGGCATCGACGCTGGTCTGCTCGCCGCTCTGGTTGAGCATGATGCTCACCGGGTCGCTGGGCAGCGCGTACAGGATCACGAATGACACACTGAACGCCGCCCACAGCACCACCCCCGCCTGGGCCAGGCGGCCCAGCCAATAGCGCACCGCACTGGCCAAGGCGCGCTGCGCCAGGCGGGTCATGGCTGCACCCAAGTGTCGAAGAATTGCAGCCGCGACGAGGCCTCATAATGCAGGCCGTGCACCTGCTTGCCCTGGGCCAGCACCGTGGCCAGTTCGACCAGGGCGATGGCGTGCCCGCCCTCGATCAACTGCTGGCTGGCCTGATCCACCAGCGCCTGGCGCTTGCTGGCGTCAAGGGTGGCCGCCGAGTCCGCCAGCAACGAGTCGATCTGGCCGGGTTGGCGCACGCTGACGTTATAGCCTGGCGCCTGGAACACGGTGCGCAGCACATCCGGATCGGCACGGGTCAGGTTGAGAAAGCGCACGCTGTAGTCCCCGCTGGCCTGCAGTGCGGTGGTCTGGCCGAGGGTAGTCTTGTTCAGGCGCAGCTCGATGCCCACCTGACGCAATTGTTGCTGTACCAGTTCCAGAATCGGCACGGATTGCCAGTAGTCGAGTTTGAACGACAACCGCTGGCCATCCTTGACCCGGATACCATCGCTGCCCGGCACCCAACCGGCCTCATCCAGTAACCGCCCTGCCCCCTGCGGGTCATGGGCCAGCAATGCGGAGAAGTCCCGATACAGGGGTGTACTGCTGGCCAGCAAGGCACTGGCCACCTGCTGGTAATGGGAAAGAATGGGCTTGAACTGCTGGCGGTCGATGGCCTTGTTCAGCGCCTGGCGCACGCGCAAGTCACTGAACAGCGGCGTGGATTCATTGGGCGCCAGGATGAACACCACGCCGGGGTTGGCCCGGCTGAGAATTGGCAGGCCCTGGCTTTGCAAGGCGGCCTCGTCCTGAGGCGCGACACTGGTGTTGACGTCGATCTGCCCCGACACCAGGCTGCCCAGGCGCACCCCCGACTCCGGGATGATCAGAAAGTCGATGCCGTCCAGCCAGGCCTGGTCGGTGTGCGCGGCCAGCGCCGATGGCCAGCGGTAGTCGTCACGCCGTGCCAGGGATACCACCTGGTTATGCACAAATGACTTCAGGGTGAACGGCCCCGAGCCCACCAGCTCGCCCTGGCACCGCTGGGCCGGTGCCGTGGCCAGGGTGCGGGCGGCCAACACGCCCAGGCTCATGGTCGAGGTGGCCTGCAGAAACTGGGCGTTGGGCTGGGCGAAGCGCACCACCACGGTGTGCGCGTCGGGTGTGTCGATACCGGCCAGGCCCGCCAGGTAGGTGGAGCCCAGAATGGCCCGCGCACCCAGTTCAACGATCCCTTGCAGGTTGGCCTTCACCGCCGCGGCATCCACGGCTGTGCCGTCACTGAACGTCACGCCCGGGCGCAGGTGAAACGTGAATTGGCGAGAGTCGGCGGACACATCCCAGCGCTCGGCCAACCAGGGTTTGATGGCCCCCGTGGCCGGGTCCTGGTCGGTCAGCGAGTCCACCAGTTGCCGGCCCACGTTGAGTGCCGTGTTGTTACCCGCCTGTTGCGGGTCGATGCATTGCGGGTCACCGTCCAGGGCTACTTTCAACACACCCCCGCGGTGCGGCGTGCCTGGCTGGTCGGCGCTGGCCACCGGCGCGTGGGCATCACCGCAGGCGGCCAGCGCCACGGCCAGCAGCGACACGGCGAAAGGACGAAGCAGGCTCATGAACGGCCCTCGGCGCGGCGGTTGGCAATAAAGGGCAGCCCGAGGTTTTCGCGCAGGGTCTGGCCTTGGTACTCGCGGCGGAACAGCCCACGGCGTTGCAGTTCCGGTACCACCTGTTCGGCAAAATCACCGATGCCCTGGTGCAGCCCGGAGAACATCACGTTGAAGCCGTCGGCGGCGCCGGCCTCGAACCACGCCTGAAAATCGTCGGCGATGCTTTCGGGGGTACCGATCAGGATGCGGTGGCCACCGGCGGTCAGCTTGTTGAACAGCTGGCGCACCGTGGGCCGTTCGCGGCGGATCAGGTCGAAGACCAGTTTCTGCCGGCTCTTGTGGGTGTTGGTGTCGAATTGCTCGGGCGGCAGCGGCACCACGGCGTCGAACGGCAGCTCGGACAGATCAAAGCCCAGGCTGGTGAAACGCGAGATCGAACGCAGGAACGAAGGCGGGTCCAGCAGCGCCTGTTGCTGGTCATAGCGCGCCTGGGCCTCCTCAAGCGTCCGGCCCACAATGGGTGACACGCCGGGCAGTACCTTCAAGTGGTCGGGGTCGCGCCCCAGGGCGGCGGCGCGCTGCTTGATCTCGGCGTAAAACGCCTGGCCCTGCTCTACCGTGTGCTGGGCGGTGAAAATCAGTTCGCCTGCCCGGGTCGCCAATGCACGGCCTGCGTCGGAGGAACCAGCCTGGGCAATCACCGGGTAGCCCTGCACCGGGCGCGCGGCGTTCAGCGGGCCACGCACCTGAAAATGCTTGCCGTGGTGGTTCAGCACATGGAGCTTGTCAGTGTCCAGAAAACGGCCGCTGGCCTTGTCCTGGATAAAGGCGTCCTCGTCCCAACTGTCCCACAGGCCGGTGACCACGTCGTAGAACTCCTCGGCGCGGTCGTAGCGATCGGCGTGCAGCACATGGGCGTCGCGGTTGAAATTCTCGCCACCGCCCAGGGACGTCACCAGGTTCCAGCCTACCCGGCCGCCGCTCAGGTGGTCGATATTGGCGAACTTGCGCGCCAGGTTGTAGGGCTCGTTGTAGGTGGTGCTCGCGGTGGCGATCAGGCCAATGCGCTGGGTGCTCAGGGCCAGCGCAGGCAGCAGCACCAGGGGGTCCCAGCGCACGCTGTTGGGCCCGTGGGCCAGCACGTCCAGGTCGGTGTCGACGTTCACCGTGTCGTTGAAAAACACGGCATGGAAACGCGCCGCTTCCAGGGTCTGGGCCACCCAGCGAAAGTGCTCGAAGTCGCGGAACGAGTCCGCCACCGCCGAGGGGTGGCGCCAGGCGGCGCCCATGATGCCGGCGCTGGGAATGAAGGCGCCGAGGATGATCTGCTTGTGCGCTGTGCTCATGTGCCACTCCTCAGAAGTTGTAGGTCAGGCGCGTGTACCAGAAGCCGCCGTAAGGGTCGAACGGCGAGATGCTGCCGAATTTGGGAAAACCGTTGACGTCCCCCTGGGGGTAGGCGTTGTTGTCGGCGCGCACGTCGAACAGGTTGTTGGCGCCCACCGCCAGGCTCAGGTCCTTGGTCACGGCGTAAGCCACCTCAAGGTCGGTGAGCCACTTGGCGCCGTAGGTCACGTCGTACTGAGGGTTGGTGTCGCGGGCGGTGACCTTGTCGTAACGGGTCACGGCGCCGGTGACGGTGAACTGGCCGATGTCCCAGACGCCACTGAGGATCAGCTTGGTCTTGGGGTTGGCCACGGTCAGGTAGCCCTGCGCCACGCGGTCGAACAGCGCCAGGTTGCTGCCGGCGGCGGTGAGCGCCGCCGGCGTGGACTTGATGCTGTCGATCTGCGTCTTGTTCCAGTTGAACGCCACGCCATACTTGACGCTGCCGTAGGCGCCGTAATCCACCTTGTAGTCGGTCACCAGGTCCAGGCCACGGGTCGTGGTGTCGGCGGCGTTGGTAAAGTATTTGACCTGGTAACCGGGCTTGTAGCCGTTGGCGACCAGGATCTGATTGACCCCGGCGCCGGACAGGAAGCCGGTCAAGGCGATGCGGTCGTCGATCTTGATCTGGTAGGCGTCCAGGGTCACGCTGGCCGCCTGTATCGGCTGCCAGGTGAAACCCAGGCTGATGTTCTGCGATTTTTCGGGCTTGAGGTCTTCGGCGCCCAGGGCACGGGCCAGCGCCGAGTCGACGCGGGCGGTCTTGGCTTCGACGAACTGCGACACACCGTTGACCGAGGTGTACTGGTTGGACGTCTGGGCGTACACCGATTGCGACAGCGAGGGAGCGCGAAAGCCGTTGCTCAACGTGCCACGCAAGGCGAAGGTCGGTGTCAGGTCGTAACGCAGCGACAGCTTGCCGCTGGTGGTAGTGCCCGAGCCGTCGTCGTAGCCTTCGAAGCGCCCCGCGGCGCCCACGTAGAGTTTCTCGAAGGGGTTGAAGCCCACGTCCAGGTAGCTGGCGTAGCTGTTGCGGCTGGCCTGGCCGGCGTCTTCGGGCGTGAGGGTGATGGCGCCCTGGGCACCGACGGCGGCGGGCTGGCCGGCCAACGGGCCACTGGGGTAAATGTAGCCGCCGTTGATGTATGACAGCGGGTTGTCGGACTCGGTCTTGTAACGCTCATGCCGGTGTTCCAGGCCCCAGGACACCTGGGCTGGCTTGCTCAGGCCAACATCGAAGGCACGGGTGACGTCCAGGTTGTTGGTCCATTGGTCGAACGTGCTGCTGTAGGTGTTGAAATGGGTCGGGCTGCTGGGGCCCAACGAAGCGTTGAGGGTCTTGTCGGCGCCGGACTGGGCGTCATCGCGGCCGAAGGTGGAGCTCAGGTCCCAGTCCCAGCCCAGGGCCTGGCCCTTGGCACCCGCGGCGGCCTGGTAGTCGTCCTCCACCAGGGTGTAGAACGGCGCGGTGCCGTCGGGGTAGATCTGCGGAATGATGTTGGTCGAGTTGGGCCGGCGGTAGTTCTGCCCGCCTCGGGCGTCACGGTGGCTGTAGGTGGAAAACGAATACAGGGTGACATCGTCCAGCGGTAACTCGGCGTTGTAGGCGACCTTGATGTCCTTGATCTTCGGCAGGCCGTTCTCCTGCACTTTGCGGTCGGCGGTGGCGTCGCGCGGGTCGGCGCTGCCGTCCGGTTGCTTGTAGTAGAAGCTGCCAGTGGCGTCGCGCGAACGCACGGCGGTCTGCTGCGATTTGGCGTCCAGGGAGAAGTTGATGAAACCGTCGTTGGGCAGTGCCGCACCCTGATTGTAAGTCTGGCGCAGGATGCCGCCATCGCCCTTGGCCGCATAATCACCGTAGGACGTACTGACCGAACCACCATGGTCCTGTTGCTTGAGGATGATGTTGATCACCCCGGCGATGGCGTCCGACCCGTACTGGGCCGAGGCGCCATCGCGCAGCACCTCGATATGGTCCACGGCGCTGACCGGGATCATGTCCAGGTCCACGGGGTTGGTGCCGTAGGCCGCCGTGGAGTCGAGGTTGATCACCGCGCTGTTGTGACGGCGTTTGCCGTTGACCAGCACCAGCACGTTGGAGCCGTTCAGGCCTCGCAAGCTGTAAGGCCTGGCGATGCTGTCGTTGGAACTGCCGGAGGGCCGCTGGGAAAACGACGGCAAGGCCTTCTGCAAGGCGCCGCGCAGGCTGCCGCTGCCGGTTTTCTCCAGTTGCTGGCCGCTGATGACATCGATAGGTGCGGGGCTGCTGGTCACGGTACGGGACTCGCTGCCGCGCGAGCCGGTGACGATCACCGTGCCCAGGGTGTCATCACTGTTGGTATCGGCAGCGGCGAACATCGGCTGCAGGGCGTAACCGGCCAGCAACAGGGGGGCGAAGCGGAGGGTAAGACGCGAGGAATACGGGGTCATGTCAAACGCTCAGAAGTTGATTGAAGTCGTGGCGCCACAGCGGTCGGACGTCGACGGCGCGGCGAATCAATTGCTGGTCATGAAACAGGTCGGCGACGTGCTGTTGCGAAGCGATGGCCGTGTCATCCACGGCGACCACCTCGGCCGGCTGGCTGCGCTGGTGGAATTGCTGCAGGTACAGCTCGCGGCTGATGCCGGTCAGCTGCGCGCTGCGGTCGGCCCAGGCGTCCGGGTGCGCCTGTATCCAGGCCCAGGTAGCACGCTCGCGCTGCAGGAAATCGCCGATGCGCGCGCGGCGCACGGGGTCGGCCAGGGCAGCGTCGTTGGTGGCGATCAGGTAGTTGCCGGCGTAGTAACCCGCCGTCCCCTCGAGCATCTCGCCATCCATCATCGTCGCGGCCCGAAGCCCGCTGATGCCACCAGCCACCAGCGCGTCGATGTGGCCGTTCTGGAAGGCGATCAGCGCGTCCTGCATGGGCATCGGCACCGGCACCACGTCGCTCAAGGCCAGGCCGTTGTGCTGCAGCAGGTTGAGTAGAAACGCCTGGGTGTTGGTGCCGCGCACGAAACTCACGCGCTTGCCCCGCAGGTCACTGATGTGCTGGATGCCCGCCGTCTTGTTAACCACCAGGCGCGTCTCGTTGGCGTCACCACGCACCACGGCGATCAGCTTGATCGGGGCGTTGGCCGCGGCAGCGAACACGGGCGGGATCTCGCTCATGTAGGCGTAGTCCAGGTGGTCGCTGGCCAGCGCCTCGATGACGATGCTGCCCCCGGCGATATCCGCCCACTCCACCGGGTACGGCAGGTTGCCCTGCCCCGCGAGGTCGAGAAACGACGGCACCAGGCCCTTGTAGCGCCAGACCCGCAGCCCCGGCCCGGTGGCCATTGCGCGCCCCGCCAGGCAGCCCGCGCCCAGCGCCAGCCCCGCCTGCAGCACGCGGCGTCGAGAAAAATGCGGCATGGTGATTCCTCAATCCAGCAGGTCGGGTTGTTCCAGGCGGATGCGGTCCCACAGCGGCAGGAAGTTCAGCCAGGCAAAGAACTCATGGCGGGCCTTGTCGCCACTGTCGGCCGGGTCGAGTTCAGGCACCACGGGCGTGCCGGCGGCATACGCCAGCAAGTGCGCCCGGGCCGTGTCGTCGGCGAGAATGAAGCGCCAGGCGGCACTCTCCACGGTCTGGCCCACGGCCCACAGCCCGTGGTTTTGCCACACCAGCAGGTTATGGTCGGCAAAGGTCTCGACAAACGCCTGGCTGACCCGGTCGCGGTCCTGCTCCAGGCGCCCGTCGGCGGCGCGCAGGGCATGGCGGTCGAAAATCACCTGGTCATTGATGAAGGCCCCGGACTCGGCGGTGATGGGCTGGAACAGGCGGCCCTGGGACGACCACACCCGGCCATGGAAACCGTGCACATGGGCGATGCCCACCACCTCCGGGCGCGCCTTCTGCAGGTCGTAGTGCAGTTCGAGCGCACTGGTGTTGAGCACGCCCTCGCCTTCCACGACCTGGCCATCACCGTCCACCCGCAGCAGGTGTGAGACGCTGATCTGGGAAAATGGCACGCCCAGCGGGTTGATCCAGTAGTGGTCGGGCTCCACCGGGTCGCGAGCGGTAAAATGCCCCGCTACGCCGACCTCGAAGCCTAATTGGGCAAACAGGCGATAGGCCGCTGCCAGCCGCTGCTTGCGGTGCAGGCGTTCCTTGAGCGGGTCTTCGTGACGCACCGGTTGGCGCAGGGCCAGGCGGTTATTATCCTGGGGCAGGCTATAGATGCCTTGGGGGAACGACGGATGTTGGCTCATGGTGACAGACTCGGGTTGTCTCCTGCCGGGGCAGGTGCTTCTTCGGCGCAGCCGGGTCCGCTGGCAAGGGCCAGGGGGCTGCGATGGCGGTGGCGCGAAGCAGTCGGGTGGTCAGGTTTGCATGGTGTACCCCTCGCAGGTCAGGAAGCAGACAGGCTCTCCTCCACCGTGCGGGGGTCGGGATGAACGCTTGGGCTCAAGCGTGTATCAACATTATTCGTCTAAGTATCAGTAGTAAAATTCTGATTAGTTATATGCTAATTAATATTTATTAAATCTTCATTGTGTTATCAGCTATTTGCATTTCCACTCATTACCTTGGGAGGCTGCACATGAATATCGGCTGCTCGGCATTCCAACTGCCAGCCTCGAACACATCGTACGCGAGGACCTGTTAGCCGAGCTGTGCCCCTCCCGAGCTGGCGCCCGGTCCTACCGAGATGCCGAGGCTGCGGGGGCTTGCCTGTGGGACCGGGCGAAGCTCGGGAAGGCCGCACCGCGCTGGACCTGATACACCGCGCCGCCCGCTTCCCGAGCTGGCGCCCGGTCCCACAGGGCCTGCGTCGGCCTGGTGGGTGGGAGCGTAGCTTGCTAGCGAAAAAGGCAACGCGGTGTACCTGATGGACCGCGTTGTGCCCTTCGCCAGCAAGCTGTGCTCCTACAGGCTGCGGGGCTTGCCGGTGGGACCGGGCGAAGCTCGGGAATGCCGCATCGTGATGGACCTGATACACCGCGCCGCCCGCTTCCCGAGCTGGCGACCGGTCCCACAGGGCCTGCGTCGGCCTGGTGGGTGGGAGCGTAGCTTGCTAGCGAAAAAGGCAACGCGGTGTACCTGATGGACCGCGTTGTGCCCTTCGCCAGCAAGCTGTGCTCCTACAGGCTGCGGGGCTTGCCGGTGGGACCGGGCGAAGCTCGGGAAGGCCGCATCGCGATGGACCTGATACACCGCGCCGCACGCTTCCCGAGCTGGCGCCCGGTCCCACAGGGCCTGCGTCGGCCTGGTGGGTGGGAGCGTAGCTTGCTAGCGAAAAAGGCAACGCGGTGTACCTGATGGACCGCGTTGTGCCCTTCGCCAGCAAGCTGTGCTCCTACAGGCTGCGGGGCTTG
>Ga0207696_1000248_pt1 | contig 72501 bp, 39 predicted proteins | sample KBSS54metaG_FD_184403 | JGI IMG/M metagenome (GOLD analysis project Ga0207696, IMG submission 184403) | Switchgrass rhizosphere microbial communities from Kellogg Biological Station, Michigan, USA - KBS S5-4 metaG (SPAdes) (version 2) | ecosystem: Host-associated > Plants > Roots > Rhizosphere >... | reverse complement strand
TACTGGACATCCGTCTGGTGGACGCTGCAGGCAACAGCTCAACCCCACTGCAATTCGACGCCCCGGATATCACTCCGCCTGATGCCGTCAGCAACATCGTGGTCGGCGCTGGTGGCCTGGTCCTGAGCGGTCGCGGCGAAGCAGGCGCCACTGTGGAAGTGCGCGATGCCAACGGCAATGTGATAGGTACAGGCACTGTATTGGCCAATGGCACGTTCTTGATCGACCTCGACCCGGCAGCGCAGCCGGGTGAACACCTGAGCCTGGTGCAGACCGACCCAAGCGGCAACACTTCGGTTGCCCTCGAATATGACGTACCTCAGACCACCGCCCCGGCCAGCCCGAGCGACCTAGCGATCGACGCCGATGGCACCACTCTGACCGGTACAGCACCGGCCGGTAGCCGCGTAGAGGTCCATGATGCCAACGGCACGCTGGTCGGCAGTGCCATTGCCGGTGCCGATGGCACCTTCACCCTTGAACTCAATCCACCACAAGCCAACGGCGAGCTGCTCGATGTCGTCGCCATCGATGACACGGGCCTGTCGTCCCTGCCTGCGCAGATCACCGCGCCGGACATCACTGCACCAGCCGCACCTACCGAGTTGGCCGTCAGCGCAAACGGCACCGTCGTTACCGGCCGTGCCGAACCGGGTAGCACCGTTCGTATTCTCGCCGCCGACGGCACTGAACTGGGCAGCGCTCTGGTCGGCCCGACTGGCGTGTTCAGCATTAATCTCGATCCGCCTCAGGTTGATGGAGAGGTTCTACAAGCCACGGCTACCGATGCCGCTGGCAACACCTCAACCGCCAGCTCCGTTACCGCACCGGATATCGACGGCGGCGATACCACACCGCCAGACGCCCCTGTTGACTTGGTAATCGGTCTCGCTGGCCACCAACTGACTGGCCGTGGCGAAGCGGGTACCACCGTGCAGGTGCGTGATGCCGCCGGCAATGTCCTGGCCACTGGCACCGTAGGCGCGGACGGTAGTTTTGTAATCGCCCTTGATCCTGCCGTGATCGATGGCAGCACCCTGCAGGTGACCTTGACCGATGCCGCGGGCAACGTTTCGCAGCCAGGCTCGGTGACTTCGCAAGACCTGCTACCCCCTGCGCAACCGACTGACCTGGCCTTGGCTGAAGGCGTGACCCTTACCGGCCGCGGTGAGCCAGGTGCCACTGTGCAAGTCCGTGATGCTGCGGGCACTGTGATTGGTACCGGGCTGGTCAACGCGGATGGCACTTTCAGCCTGACGCTCAGCCCGGCTCAAGCAAATGGCGAAGTACTGGACATCCGTCTGGTGGACGCTGCAGGCAACAGCTCAACCCCACTGCAATTCGACGCCCCGGATATCACTCCGCCTGATGCCGTCAGCAACATCGTGGTCGGCGCTGGTGGCCTGGTCCTGAGTGGTCGTGGCGAAGCCGGGGCCGCTGTGGAAGTGCGTGATGCCAATGGCAATGTGATTGGCACCGGCACTGTATTGGCCAACGGCACCTTCCTGATTGACCTTGACCCGGCTGCCCAACCTGGCGAGCACCTAAGCTTGGTGCAGACCGACGCAAGCGGCAACACTTCCGTTGCCCTCGAATACGACGTACCACAAACCACTGCCCCAGCAAGCCCAAGCGACTTGGCGATCGATGCCGATGGCACCACTCTGACCGGTTCCGCGCCGGCCGGTAGCCGCGTAGAGGTCCATGATGCCAAAGGCACGCTGATCGGCAGCGCCATTGCCGGTGCCGATGGCACCTTCACCCTTGAACTCAATCCACCACAAGCCAACGGCGAGCTGCTCGATGTCGTCGCCATCGATGACACCGGCCTGTCTTCTCTGCCCGCACAGATCACCGCGCCAGACATCACTGCACCAGCCGCACCGAGTGAACTGGCGGTCAGCGCTAACGGCACCGTCATCACCGGCCGTGCCGAACCGGGTAGCACTGTTCGTATTCTCGCCGCCGATGGCACCGAACTGGGCAGTGCCTTGGTCGGCCCAACCGGCGTATTCAGCATCACCCTCGATCCGCCTCAGGTCGATGGCGAAGTACTGCAGGCCACCGCAACTGACGCTGCTGGCAACACCTCGGTTGCCAGCTCCGTTACCGCACCGGATATCGACGGCGGCGATACCACACCGCCAGACGCACCTGTTGACTTGGTAATCGGCCTCGCTGGCCACCAACTGACTGGCCGAGGCGAAGCAGGCACCACCGTGCAGGTACGCGACGCCGCCGGCAATGTGCTGGCCACTGGCACTGTGGGTGCAGATGGCACCTTCCTGCTGACCCTGGACCCTGCCGTGATCGATGGCAGCACCCTGCAGGTGACCCTGACCGATGCCGCGGGCAACGTTTCGCAGCCAGGCTCGGTCACCTCGCAAGATTTGCTGCCACCTGCGCAACCGACTGACGTGGCCTTGGCTGAAGGCGTGACCCTTACCGGCCGCGGTGAGCCAGGTGCCACTGTGCAAGTCCGCGATGCTGCGGGCAATGTGATTGGTACCGGGCTGGTCAACGCGGATGGCACTTTCAGCCTGACGCTCAGCCCGGCTCAAGCAAATGGCGAAGCGCTGGACATCCGTCTGGTGGATGCCGCTGGCAACAGCTCGACCCCACTGCAATTCAATGCGCCGGATATCACTCCGCCTGATGCCGTCAGCAACATCGTAGTCGGCGCTGGTGGGCTGGTCCTCAGCGGTCGCGGCGAAGCCGGGGCCGCTGTGGAAGTGCGTGATGCCAATGGCAATGTGATTGGCACCGGCACTGTATTGGCCAACGGCACCTTCCTGATCGACCTTGACCCAGCTGCGCAACCTGGCGAGCACCTGAGCCTGGTGCAGACCGACGCAAGCGGCAACACTTCCGTTGCCCTCGAATACGACGTACCACAAACCACTGCCCCTGCAAGCCCAAGCGACTTGGCGATCGATGCCGATGGCACCACTCTGACCGGTTCCGCGCCGGCCGGTAGCCGCGTAGAGGTCCATGATGCCAACGGCACGCTGATCGGCAGCGCCATTGCCGGTGCCGATGGCACCTTCACCCTTGAACTCAATCCACCACAAGCCAACGGCGAGCTGCTCGATGTCGTCGCCATCGATGACACGGGCCTGTCGTCCCTGCCTGCGCAGATCACCGCGCCGGACATCACTGCACCAGCCGCACCTACCGAGTTGGCCGTCAGCGCAAACGGCACCGTCGTTACCGGCCGTGCCGAACCGGGTAGCACTGTTCGTATTCTCGCCGCCGATGGCACCGAACTGGGCAGTGCCTTGGTCGGCCCGACCGGCGTATTCAGTATCAACCTAGATCCGCCCCAGATTGATGGCGAAGTACTGCAAGCCACCGCAACTGACGCTGCCGGCAATACTTCGGTTGCCAGCTCCGTTACCGCACCGGATATCGACGGCGGCGATACCACGCCGCCGGACGCCCCTGTTGACTTGGTAATCGGCCTCGCTGGCCACCAACTGACTGGCCGTGGCGAAGCGGGGACTACGGTTCAGGTGCGTGATGCCGACGGCAATGTGCTGGCGACTGGCACTGTGGGTGCAGATGGCACGTTCCTGCTGACGCTGGATCCGGCTGTAGTCGACGGCAGCACCCTGCAAGTGACGCTGACCGATGCTGCTGGCAACGTTTCGCAGCCTGGCTCGGTGACTTCGCAAGACCTGCTGCCACCTGCGCAACCGACTGACCTGGCCTTGGCTGAAGGCGTGACCCTCACCGGTCGCGGTGAGCCGGGTGCCACTGTGCAAGTCCGCGATGCTGCGGGCAACGTGATTGGTACCGGGCTGGTCAACGCAGATGGCACTTTCAGCCTGACGCTCAGCCCTGCTCAAGCGAATGGCGAAGCACTGGACATCCGTCTGGTGGACGCCGCTGGTAACAGCTCGACCCCGCTGCAATTCGACGCGCCGGACACTACTCCGCCTGATGCCGTCAGCAACATCGTTGTCGGCTCTGGAGGTCTGGTATTGAGCGGTCGCGGCGAAGCCGGGGCCACCGTGGAAGTACGCGATGCCAACGGCAATGTGATCGGTACCGGCACCGTCCTGGCCAATGGCACCTTCCTGATCGATCTCGACCCGGCTGCGCAACCAGGCGAACACCTGAGCCTGGTGCAGACGGACCCAAGCGGCAACACTTCCGTTGCCCTCGAATACGACGTACCACAAACCACCGCCCCGGCCAGCCCAAGTGACCTCGCGATTGATGCCGGTGGCACCACCCTGACCGGTTCCGCGCCAGCGGGCAGCCGTGTGGAGGTGCACGATGCCAATGGGACACTGATTGGCAGCGCCATTGCCGGCGCAGATGGCACCTTCACCATTGAACTCACACCACCACAAGCCAACGGCGAGCTGCTCGATGTCGTCGCCATCGATGACACGGGCCTGTCGTCCCTGCCCGCACAGATCACCGCACCGGACATCACCGCGCCAGCCGCACCAAGTGAACTGGCCGTCAGCGCCAACGGCACTGTCATCACCGGCCGTGCCGAACCGGGAAGCACCGTTCGTATTCTCGCCGCCGATGGCACCGAACTGGGCAGCGCACTGGTCGGACCAACTGGCGTGTTCAACATCACCCTCGACCCGCCTCAGGTCGATGGCGAAGTGTTGCAGGCTACCGCGACCGATGACGCTGGTAACACGTCGCTTGCCAGCTCCGTCACCGCGCCGGATATCGACGGCGTGGACACCACGCCACCCAACGCACCGACCAACCTGGTGATCGGCCTCGCCGGCAACCAGCTCAGCGGCCGCGGCGAAGCCGGGGCCACCGTGCAGGTGCGGGATGCTGCCGGCAATGTGCTTGCCACTGGCACCGTAGGCGCGGATGGTAATTTTGTAATCGCCCTTGATCCCGCCGTGATCGATGGCAGCACCCTGCAAGTGACCCTGACCGATGCCGCAGGCAACATTTCGCAGCCAGGTTCGGTCACCTCCCAAGACCTGCTGCCACCTGCACAACCGACTGACCTGGCCCTGGCTGATGGCGTGACCCTCACGGGTCGCGGCGAGCCTGGCGCCACCGTGCAAGTACGCGACGCTGCGGGCACTGTGATCGGCACCGGGCTGGTGGGCGCAGATGGCAGCTTCAACCTGACGCTCTCCCCGGCTCAAGCGAATGGCGAAGCGCTGGACATCCGTCTGGTGGACGCCGCTGGTAACAGCTCGACCCCACTGCAATTCGACGCGCCGGATATCACTTCTCCCGATGCCGTCAGCAACATCGTGGTCAGCGCTGGTGGGCTGGTCCTCAGCGGTCGCGGCGAAGCCGGGGCCACTGTGGAAGTGCGCGATGCCAATGGCAATGTGATCGGTACAGGCACTGTCTTGGCCAACGGCACCTTCCTGATCGACCTCAACCCGGCAGCGCAACCAGGCGAACACCTGAGCCTGGTGCAGACCGACCCAAGCGGCAACACTTCCGTTGCCCTCGAATACGACGTACCACAAACCACCGCCCCGGCCAGCCCAAGTGACCTCGCGATTGATGCCGGTGGCACCACCCTGACCGGTTCCGCGCCAGCGGGCAGCCGTGTGGAGGTGCACGATGCCAATGGGACACTGATTGGCAGCGCCATTGCCGGCGCAGATGGCACCTTCACCATTGAACTCACACCACCACAAGCCAACGGCGAGCTGCTCGATGTCGTCGCCATCGATGACACGGGCCTGTCGTCCCTGCCCGCACAGATCACCGCACCGGACATCACCGCGCCAGCCGCACCAAGTGAACTGGCCGTCAGCGCCAACGGCACTGTCATCACCGGCCGTGCCGAACCGGGAAGCACCGTTCGTATTCTCGCCGCCGATGGCACCGAACTGGGCAGCGCACTGGTCGGACCAACTGGCGTGTTCAACATCACCCTCGACCCGCCTCAGGTCGATGGCGAAGTGTTGCAGGCTACCGCGACCGATGACGCTGGTAACACGTCGCTTGCCAGCTCCGTCACCGCGCCGGATATCGACGGCGTGGACACCACGCCACCCAACGCACCGACCAACCTGGTGATCGGCCTCGCCGGCAACCAGCTCAGCGGCCGCGGCGAAGCCGGGGCCACCGTGCAGGTGCGGGATGCTGCCGGCAATGTGCTTGCCACTGGCACCGTAGGCGCGGATGGTAATTTTGTAATCGCCCTTGATCCCGCCGTGATCGATGGCAGCACCCTGCAAGTGACCCTGACCGATGCCGCAGGCAACATTTCGCAGCCAGGTTCGGTCACCTCCCAAGACCTGCTGCCACCTGCACAACCGACTGACCTGGCCCTGGCTGATGGCGTGACCCTCACGGGTCGCGGCGAGCCTGGCGCCACCGTGCAAGTACGCGACGCTGCGGGCACTGTGATCGGCACCGGGCTGGTGGGCGCAGATGGCAGCTTCAACCTGACGCTCTCCCCGGCTCAAGCGAATGGCGAAGCGCTGGACATCCGTCTGGTGGACGCCGCTGGTAACAGCTCGACCCCACTGCAATTCGACGCGCCGGATATCACTTCTCCCGATGCCGTCAGCAACATCGTGGTCAGCGCTGGTGGGCTGGTCCTCAGCGGTCGCGGCGAAGCCGGGGCCACTGTGGAAGTGCGCGATGCCAATGGCAATGTGATCGGTACAAGCACTGTCTTGGCCAACGGCACCTTCCTGATCGACCTCAACCCGGCAGCGCAACCAGGCGAACACCTGAGCTTGGTGCAGACCGACCCAAGCGGCAACACTTCCGTTGCCCTTGAATACGACGTACCTCAAACCACCGCCCCCGCCAGCCCAAGCGACCTGGCCATCGATGCAGATGGCACCACCCTGACCGGTACCGCGCCAGCGGGCAGCCGCGTGGAAGTGCACGATGCCAATGGCACCCTGATCGGCAGCGCCACTGCCGGCGCCGATGGCACCTTCACCCTTGAACTCACGCCACCACAAGCCAACGGCGAATTGCTCGATGTCGTCGCCATCGATGACACCGGCCTGTCTTCTCTGCCCGCACAGATCACCGCGCCGGACATCACTGCACCAGCCGCGCCGAGTGAGTTGGCCGTCAGCGCCAACGGCACTGTAGTAACTGGCCGTGCCGAACCGGGTAGCACCGTGCGTATTCTCGCCGCCGACGGCACCGAGCTGGGCAGCGCTCTGGTCGGCCCGACTGGCGTCTTCAACATCACCCTCGACCCGCCTCAGGTCGATGGGGAGGTTCTACAAGCCACGGCTACCGATGCCGCTGGCAACACCTCAACCGCCAGCTCCGTTACCGCACCGGATATCGACGGCGGCGATACCACGCCACCCGACGCACCCACCAATCTGGTGATTGGTCTCGCTGGCCACCAACTGACTGGCCGTGGCGAAGCAGGCACCTCCGTGCAGGTGCGCGACGCCGCAGGCAATGTCCTGGCCACTGGCACCGTGGGTGCAGATGGCACCTTCCTGCTGACGCTGGACCCTGCCGTCATCGACGGCAGCACCCTGCAGGTGACCCTGACAGATGCGGCGGGCAATACTTCGCAACCGGGCTCGGTCACCTCGCAAGACTTACTGCCACCTGCGCAACCCACCGACCTTGCCCTGGCCAATGGCATCACCTTCACCGGCCGAGGAGAACCTGGCGCCACCGTACAAGTACGCGACGCTGCCGGCACTGTGATCGGTACCGGGCTGGTCAATGCAGATGGCACGTTCAGCCTGACGCTGAGCCCTGCTCAGGCCAATGGCGAAGCATTGGACGTTCGCCTGGTGGATGCCGCTGGTAATAGCTCCGCTGCCCTGCAATTCAATGCCCGAGACATTACCCCACCGGATGCGGTCAGTAACATCCAGGTCGGCTCTGGCGGCTTGGTCTTGGGCGGTCGTGGGGAAGCGGGTGCCACCGTTGAGGTGCGCGACGCGGATGGCAACCTGCTTGGCCGCGGCGTCGTCACTGCCAATGGTACCTTCCTGATCAACCTCGACCCGGCTGCGCAACCTGGCGAACACCTGAGCCTGGTGCAGGTCGACCCAAGCGGCAACGCTTCCGTTGCCTTCGAATACGACGTACCACTGACCACCGCCCCGGCCAGCCCGAGCGAGCTGGCGATCAATGCCGATGGCACCAGCCTGACCGGTAACGCGCCAGCGGGAACCCGTGTGGAGGTGCACGATGCCAATGGCACGCTGATTGGCAGTGTCGTGGCAGGCGCCGATGGCACCTTTACTATCGTGCTCGACCCGGCCCAAGCCAACGGCGAACTGCTCGATGTAGTGGCCATTGATGACACCGGCCTGTCGTCTGTGCCCGCGCAGATCACCGCGCCGGACATCACCGCGCCAGCCGCACCCAGTGAACTGGCCGTCAGCGCCAACGGCACTGTCATCACCGGCCGTGCCGAACCGGGTAGCACCGTGCGTATTCTCGCCGCCGATGGCACTGAACTGGGCAGCGCCCTGGTCGGCCCCACTGGCGTGTTCAACATCACCCTCGACCCGCCTCAGGTCGATGGCGAAGTGTTGCAGGCCACCGCGACCGATGACGCGGGTAACACGTCGCTTGCCAGCTCCGTCACCGCGCCGGATATCGACGGCGTCGACACCACCCCACCCAACGCACCGACCAACCTGGTGATCGGCCTCGCCGGCAGCCAGCTCAGCGGCCGCGGCGAAGCCGGGGCCACCGTGCAGGTACGTGACGCCGCCGGCAATGTGCTGGCGACTGGCACCGTAGGCGCGGACGGTAATTTTGTAATCGCCCTTGATCCAGCCGTTAACGATGGCAGCACCCTGCAAGTGGTGCTGACCGACGCGGCAGGCAACGCGTCTGAACCAAGCTCGGTCACCTCGCCAGACCTGCAAGCCCCAGAACAACCCACAGGCCTGGCCTTGGCCGAAGGCGTGACCCTTACCGGTCGCGGTGAACCGGGTGCCACTGTTCAAGTCCGCGACCCTGCGGGCACTGTGATTGGTAGCGGACTAGTAGGCGCAGATGGCAGCTTCAGCCTGACGCTGAGCCCTGCCCAAGCGAATGGCGAAGCGCTGGACGTTCGCCTGGTGGACGGCGCTGGCAACAGCTCGACCCCACTGCAATTCGATGCACCGGACATCACGCCGCCTGCTGCCGTCAGCAATATTGTCGTCGGCTCCGGCGGCCTGGTCCTCAGCGGCCGCGGCGAAGCCGGCGCCACTGTGCAAGTGCGTGACGCCGAGGGCACGGTGATCGGCACCGGCACCGTCTTGGCCAATGGCACCTTCCTGATCGACCTCGACCCGGCAGCGCAACCCGGCGAGCGCCTGAGCCTGGTGCAGACCGACCCGAGCGGCAACACGTCCGTCGCCTTTGAATACGACGTACCACTGACCACCGCCCCGGCCAGCCCAAGCGAGCTGGCGATCAATGCCGATGGCACCAGCCTGACCGGTAACGCGCCAGCGGGAACCCGTGTCGAAGTGCACGATGCCAATGGCACGCTGATCGGCAGTGTCGTGGCAGGTGCCGATGGCACCTTTACTATCGTGCTCGACCCGGCCCAAGCCAACGGCGAGCTGCTCGATGTAGTGGCCATCGATGACAACGGTCTGTCGTCCGTGCCTACGCAAATCTTTGCGCCGGACATCACCGCGCCGACTGCGCCGAGTGAACTGGCGATCAACGCCGACGGCAGCGTCGTCACCGGCCGTGCCGAAGCGGGCAGCACCGTGCGGGTGCTGGCAGCTGACGGCACCGAACTGGGCAGCGCCCTGGTCGGCCCGACCGGCACCTTCAACATCACCCTCGATCCGCCTCAAGTCGATGGCGAGGTGCTGCAGGTTACTGCGACCGATACCGCAGGCAACGCCTCAACCGCCGGCACGGTCACCGCGCCGGATATCGACGGCGGCGACACCACGCCACCGGATGCACCCACCAACCTGGTCATCGCCCTCGCCGGCAGCCAGCTCAATGGTCGTGGCGAAGCCGGGGCTACCGTGCAAGTCCGTGATGCCGAGGGCAACCTCGTGGCCAGCGGCTTGGTCAACCCGGACGGCACCTTCCAGATCACCCTGGACCCAGCCGTTAACGACGGCAGCACCCTGCAAGTGGTGCTGACCGACGCAGCAGGCAACGCCTCAGAACCTGGTTCGGTGACTTCGCCAGACCTGCAAGCGCCAGAACAACCTACCGGCCTGGAACTGGCCAATGGCGTCACCCTCACTGGTAGCGGCGAACCGGGCGCCACCGTGCAGGTGCGCGACGCTGCGGGCGACATCATCGGTACTGGCCTGGTCAACGAGAACGGCAGCTTCAGCCTCACCCTTACGCCTGCCCAGGCCAATGGCGAAGTGCTGGATATCCGCCTGGTAGATGCCGCCGGCAACACCTCGACCCCGCTGCCATTCGATGCACCGGACATCACGCCGCCTGCTGCGGTGAGCAATATTGTCGTCGGCAGCGATGGCCTGGCCCTGAGCGGCCGTGGTGAAGCGGGGGCAAGCGTGGAGGTGCGCGACGCCGAGGGTAATGTGATCGGCACCGGCACCGTCTTGGCCAATGGCACCTTCCTGATCGACCTCGACCCGGCCGTACAACCTGGCGAGCGCCTGAGCCTGGTGCAGACCGACCCAAGCGGCAATGCGTCCGTTGCCTTTGAATACGACGTACCCTCGACCACCACACCGGCCAGCCCGAGCGACCTGGTGGTCGCCGAAGACGGCACCAGCATCAGCGGTTCCGCCCCGGTCGGCAGCCGCGTGGAAGTGCGCGATGCCGATGGCACGCTGGTCGGCAGCGTGGTGGTGGGTGCCGAAGGTACCTTCACCGTCATCCTCAACCCGGCGCAAGCCAACGGTGAACTGCTCGACCTGGTGGCAATCGATGGCACCGGCGCGTCGTCCCTGCCGGTACAAATCAACGCACCCGACATCACCGCGCCGACTGCGCCGAGTGAACTGGCGATCAACGCCGACGGCAGCGTCGTCACCGGCCGTGCCGAACCGGGCAGCACCGTGCGGGTGCTGGCAGCTGACGGCACCGAACTGGGCAGCGCCCTGGTCGGCCCGACCGGCACCTTCAACATCACCCTCGATCCGCCTCAAGTCGATGGCGAAGTGCTGCAGGTTACTGCGACCGATACCGCAGGCAACGCCTCAACCGCCGGCACGGTCACCGCGCCGGACATCGACGGCGGCGACACCACGCCACCAGACGCACCCACCAACCTGGTCATTGCCCTCGCCGGCAGCCAGCTCAACGGTCGCGGCGAAGCTGGGGCAACCGTGCAAGTCCGTGATGCCGAGGGCAACCTTGTCGCCAGCGGCTCGGTCAACCCGGATGGCACCTTCCAGATCACCCTGGACCCAGCCGTGAAAGACGGCAGCACCCTGCAAGTGGTGCTGACCGACGCGGCAGGCAACGCCTCTGAGCCTGGCTCGGTAACCTCGCCAGACCTGCAAGCGCCAGAGCAGCCTACCGGCCTGGAACTGGCCAACGGCGTCACCCTGACCGGTAGCGGCGAACCGGGCGCCACCGTGCAGGTGCGCGACGCTGCGGGCGACATCATCGGCACCGGCCTGGTCAACGAGAACGGCAGCTTCAGCCTCACCCTTACGCCTGCCCAGGCCAATGGCGAAGTGCTGGACATCCGCCTGGTAGATGCCGCCGGCAACACCTCGACCCCGCTGCCATTCGATGCACCGGACATCACCGCGCCGGCTGCCGTCAGCGACATCGTGGTCGGCACGGGTGGCCTGGCCCTGAGCGGCCGTGGCGAAGCGGGGGCCAACGTCGAAGTGCGTGACGCCCTCGGCTCGGTCATCGGCACCGGCACGGTATTGGCCAACGGCACCTTCCTGATCGACCTCGACCCGGCGGCACTGCCAGGCGAGCGCCTGAGCCTGGTGCAGACCGACGCGAGCGGCAACGCCTCCGAAGCCCTGCAATTCGATGTCCCTGTGACCACCGCGCCGGCCAGCCCGAGCGAGCTGGGGGTCGCCGAAGACGGCACCAGCATCAGCGGGTCCGCCCCGGTCGGCAGCCGCGTGGAAGTTCACGATGCTGACGGCAACGTGGTCGGCAGCGTGGTGGTGGGCGCCGAAGGCACCTTCACCGTCGTGCTCACGCCAGCACAAGCCAACGGCGAACTGCTGGATGTAGTGGCAATCGACAGCACCGGCGTATCGTCCCTGCCGGTACAAGTCAACGCACCGGACATCACTGCGCCTGTCACACCTACCGAACTGGCCATCAGCACCGATGGCAGCGTGGTCACCGGGCGTGCCGAAGTGGGCAGCACGGTGCGGGTCCTGGCGGCCGATGGCACCGAGCTGGGCAGCGTTCTGGTCGGCCCGAGCGGTGCCTTCAGCATCACCCTTACCCCGGCACAGGTCGATGGCGAACAGCTGCAAGTCACGGCCACCGATACCGCAGGCAATACCTCGACAGCCGGCAGCGTTACCGCACCGGATATCGACAATGGCGACACCACGCCACCGGACCCGGCCACCAACCTGGTGGTCAGCAATGATGGGCTGACCCTCTCTGGCCGCGGCGAACCTGGCGCGACCGTGGAGGTTCGCAACGACCAAGGCCAGGTGGTGGTCACGGGATCGGTACAACCCGGTGGCGACTTCACCGTGCAGCTGCCCTCCTCGGTAGCAGACGGCTCATCCCTGCAGGTGACCTTGACCGATGCCGCTGGCAATACCTCGCAACCGAGCTCGGTGCTCACGCCAGACCTCGCCGCGCCGCTGCAACCTACCGACCTTATCCTCAGCGAGGGCATCAGCCTGACCGGTAACGCCGAACCTGGCGCCCGAGTAAACGTCCACGACGCGTCAGGCAACTTGATCGGCAGCGCCATCGCCGAGCCCGACGGCACCTTCACCCTCACCCTGGACCCGATCCAGGCCAATGGCGAAACCTTGGCTATCACCGTGGTCGATGCCGCAGGTAACACCTCGGTGCCACTGAGTTACGTGGCAGCGGACATCACCGCACCGGCGATCATCACTGACGTCGTGGCGGGTGCCGGCAGCCTGGCGGTCTCCGGCCGCGGCGAAGCCGGCGCCAAAGTCGAGGTGAAAGATGCCGATGGCACGGTCATCGGCAGCGGCACCGTCGCCCCGAACGGCACCTTCGTGGTTGACCTCGAAACGCCGCTGGCGGCAGGCCAGGCCATCGTCCTGGTGCAAACCGATGCTGCGGGTAATGAGTCGGTAGGCATCGCCGTCATCGTTGCTGATGTACCGCTGCCCGAAAGCCCGAGCGGGCTGGTGCTGGCAGCCGACGGTTCGTCCATCAGCGGCAGTGCCCCTGCGGGCACGCAGGTCGAGGTGCGCGACGCACAGGGTAATGTGCTGGGCAGTGTCCAGGCCGGCCCTGGCGGCGCCTTCACCATCGGCCTCACGCCAGCGCAGGCCAACGGCGAAACACTGGATGTAGTCGCCATCGATACCGATGGCAACAACTCGCTGCCAACCCAGATCATTGCCCCTGATATCACCCCGCCGAACCAGGCCAGCGACCTGCAACTCAGTACCGATGGCAGCACCCTCACCGGTCGCGGCGAGCCTGGCACCACCGTGCAGGTCACCAACGCCCAGGGCGATGTGCTGGGCAACGCCCAGGTCGGTGCCAATGGCGTCATCAGCGTGGTTCTGACCCCGCCGCAAACCGACGGCCAGGAACTGGACGTGACCCTGCGCGACGCCGCAGGCAACACCTCTACCGCAACCGTCAACGCGCCCGACCTGGACGGCCCGCTGCAGCCTTCGGGCCTGGCCATCGACACCAACGGCCTCCACCTCACCGGGCAGGGCCAGAGCGGCTCGACCATCACCGTGCGTGCAGAAGATGGCACCATTCTGGGCACCACCACGGTAGGTGGCGACGGCCGCTTCGACGTCACCCTCAACCAGCCTCAGCGCAATGGCGAAAGCCTGACCGTTGACGCCACCGACAGCCTCGGCAACAGCGCAGGCCCGGTCAACTTCACCGCGCCTGATACCACGCCACCGCAAGCGGTTGGCGAGGTAGCCATCGATGGCGCAGGCCTGACCGTCACCGGCACCGGCGAACCCGATGCAACTGTGACCGTACGCGCGCCGGATGGCAGCGTGCTGGGCACGGTCGTGGTCGGCACGAACGGCGCGTTCGAAATCACCCTGGACCCGCCGCAGACCAACGGCCAGGCACTGACCGTGGATCAACGCGACCCAACCGGCAACCTGTCCACCGCCGTCACCCTGCCGGCACCCGACAGCGAGGCACCGGATACCCCGACAGGCACCACGTTGTCCGCTGATGGCCGAACCCTCACCGGCACCGGTGAACCCGGTGCGACGGTAACCGTGACCGGCACGGCTGGCGCAGTCGTGGGCAGCGCCGTGGTCGAGGCCGATGGCAGCTTCCGCGTGACCATCGACCCGCCACAGCTCAATGGCCAGACCCTGTCGGTCACTCAGGCAGACAGCGCCGGCAATGACTCCCCTGCCGCCCTCGTGACCGCACCTGACCTTGAGGCACCGGAAGCAGCGCAAGGCCTGGGCCTGGACCCGACAGGCACGGAGCTCAGCGGCCAGGGCGAACCCGGCAGCACCGTGGAAGTACGCAACGCTGCCGGGGACTTGCTGGGCACCATCCCGGTGAATGGCGACGGCACCTTCACCGTCACCCTCACACCCGCCCAAACCAACGGCGAAGTGCTGTCGGTGGTATTGATCGATAACGACGGCAATGCCTCGCCATCGGCCACCTTCACGGCCGACGACAGCACCGCACCCACTGCGCCGGCCGGGCTTACCATTACCCCAGGCGGCAGCGCCATCCAGGGTACCGGTGAGGCAGGTTCGACCGTCGAAGTACGCGCCCCTGACGGCAGCCTCTTGGGCTCTGTGGTTGTTCCAGCAGGCGGTAACTTCACGGTGCCGCTGTCCCCTGCACAACTCGATGGCCAGGCGCTGGAGGTCACCTTGACCGACGCCGCGGGCAACGAGTCCCTGCCCACCCAGATCATTGCACCGGACATCACCCCGCCGGCACTGCCCACCGAGGTGGAGGTCAGCCCGGATGGCACCACCGTGACCGGCAACGCGCCGGGCGCAACGACGGTGACGGTGCGGGATGCCGCCGGCAACGAGACCACCGAGCCGGTGAACCCTGACGGCAGCTTCAGCGTCACGCTGCCGACTCCGCAGACCAACGGTGAACCCGTGACCGTGGTAGTGAGCGACGGGGCCAACAGCGCTGCGCCCATCACAGTCACGGCACCCGATACCACCGACCCGCTCCCGGCCACGGGGGTCACCGTCAGCCCGGATGGCAGCGTGGTCGGCGGCGGCGCCGAACCTGGCAGTACAGTCGTCATCCGCAACCCGGATGGCAGTGAACGCGGCAGCGAAACCGTCGGGCCGGACGGCACCTTCGTGGTACCCGTCACGCCGCCACTGGCGGAGGGCGAAACCGTCGACGTGGTGGTGATCGACCCTGCAGGCAACGAGTCCACCCCCGTTTCGCTGGACGGCCCGGATGGCACCGAAGCCGTTACCCCAAGCGGCCTTGCCATCAGCGCCGACGGCTTCCTGCTCACCGGCCAAGGCACCGTCGGGTCACTGATCACCGTGACCTCGGGCGGCATTACCCTGGGCACGGCAACGGTGGGTAGCGATGGCACCTTCCGGGTGTTCTTCCAGAATGCCCAGCTCAATGGCGAAACCTTGGTGGTCACCGCGCGCACCACGGTCGATGGCGAGCCATCGGTACCCGCCACCCTCGTGGCCAACGACACCACCGCGCCAGCCGCCCCGATCGTGGATGGCATCGACCGCACCGGCAGCACGCTGACCGGCCATGGCGAAGTGGGTGCGACCGTACGTGTGGTCAATGCCCAAGGCGACGTGCTTGGCACTGCCACCGTCGGCAGTAATGGCTTGTTCAGCATCAGCTTCGCGCCACCGCTGACCAATGCCCAGAACCTGATCGTCACCCAGGCCGATGCGGCCGGTAACGTGTCGCTCGCAGCCACCTTGCAGGCCCCTGACCTGCAGGCGCCGCTGGCGGCCAGCAACCTCAGCCTCAACAGCGCGGCCACCGTGCTCAGCGGCGAAGGTGAGGCCGGTGCCACCGTCACCGTGCGCGATGCCAGCGGCGCCATTCTGGCCACCGGCACCGTCAACCAATTCGGCCAGTTCCAGATCACCCTGCCCAGCGCGCAAACCAGTGGCAGCCCGCTGCAGGTCACGCTCAGCGACGCCGCCGGCAACATTTCTGGCCCGGCCAGCCTGGCCACGCCAGACCGCACGCCGCCTGCAGCCATCAGCAACCCCGTACTGAGCCAGGACGGCAAGCAGCTGTCGGGCAGCGGTGAGGCAGGCGCCACCGTCCAGGTGCGCAATGCCGCCGGGACCGTGCTCGGCACGGCCGTGGTTGGGGCCGATGGCCGCTTCACGGTGGTCTTCGACACCCCGCAAGCCACCGGCCAGGCCATCGGCGTTACGCAGGTGGATGCGGCTGGCAATACCTCGCCAGCGGTCAATGTCACCACCCCTGACCTGACCCCGCCAGCGCCGCTGACCAATGTGGTGCTGAACAACAACGGCCTGACCCTGACCGGCCTCGGCGAAGCCGGCGCCACCGTCACCGTGCGCGGCCCGGATGGCACCATTATCGGTACCGGCCTGGTAAGCGCCAACGGCAGCTTCACCCTGACCCTGGACAACGCTCAACTCAACGCCCAGCACTTGAGCGTGACCCAGACCGACGCAGGCAATAACACCTCCACCGCCGTGGCGGTCACCGCGCCGGACTTCACCCCACCGCCTGCCCCAACCGCGCTCGCCTTGGCCGCCACTGGCCTGCAGTTGACCGGCAGTGCGGAAGCCGGCAGTACCGTGACCGTGCGCGATGCCTCTGGCAACGTGCTGGGCACTGCGGTAGCTGGCAGCAACGGCACCTTCCAGGTCACCCTGAGCAGTGCCCAGACCAATGGCCAGACCTTGCAGGTAACCGCCACCGATGCCGCAGGCAACGTGTCGCCGGCCGCGCCTTACACCGCAGCCGATACCACGCCACCTGCCGCAGTCGCCAACCTGGCGGTCTCCGCCAATGGCGCGACCCTTACCGGTACCGGCGAAGCCAACGCCACGGTCACCGTTCGCGCACCGGACGGTACCGCACTGGGCACGGCCACGGTGGGCGCCGATGGCAGCTTCACGGTCAACCTGTCACCTGCCGCCATCACCGGCGAAAGCCTCAGCGTGGTGCAGGCCGATGCCGCGCAGAACGTCTCACCTGCACAAACCGTCACCGCACCGGGCATCCTGGCGCCAGAGACGCCCGACAACCTGGTACTGGCCGCTGATGGCCTGGTAGTAACCGGCACGGCAACGCCAGGCAGCACGGTCACTGTCTACGGCCCCAACGGCGTATTGCTGGGCACAGCCCCGGTCGCCAACGACGGCACCTTCACGGTCAACCTCGGCAGCGTCCAGGCCAACGGCGAAGTGCTGCATGTGAGTGCGGTAGGCACCGATGGCAGCACGTCGCTGCCAGCCACCCTGCAGGCACCGGACACCACGGCGCCGCTGCCACTGGCCAACGTCGTGCTGTCTAGCGATGGGCTGGTCCTCAGTGGCCGCGGCGAGCCGGGTGCCACCGTCACCGTGATCGGTGAAGGTGGCGTCGATCTCGGCACCGGGGTGGTCGATGCCAATGGCAACTTCAGCATCAACCTGGGCAGCGCGCAGATCAATGGCGAACAGCTCAGCGCCAGCCAGTCCGATGCCGCCGGCAACGAATCCAACAGCATCAGCCTTATCGCGCCGGACCACGTGGCGCCCGATGCTGCCGAGAACCTGGCCTTTGCCGGTGGCGGCAGCCTGCTCAACGGTACCGGCGAAGCGGGCAGCACTGTGCGCGTGCTGGCCGCCGATGGCAGCGTGCTGGGCACTGCGGTGGTGCGTGGCGACGGCAGCTTCCAGGTCGACCTCAACGCGCCTCAGGCCAACGGCCAGCAAGTGCAAGTCGTGCTGACCGATGCCGCTGGCAACCAGTCGGCTGCCAGCCCAATCACCGCGCCGGATACCACCCCACCCACCGCGCCAACCGAGCTGGCCATCTCCAGCGATGGCATCACCCTCACCGGCCGCGGCGAGGTCGGCGCGCTGTTGATCGTCACTGGGCCGGATGGCGGCGAGGTTGGCAGGGCCACTGTCGACGCCAGCGGTCATTTCACCGTGATCCTCAGCCCGGCACTGGGTAACAGCGAGCTGCTCAGCTTCACCCAGACCGACACTGCCGGCAACGTGTCGCCAGCGGCAACCCTGCTGACGCCAGACTTCACCCCGCCAGCCGCGCTCACCGACGTCGACATCACGCTCGACGGCAGCGTGGTCACCGGCCAGGGCGAAGCCGGTGCAACTGTCACCGTCAGCAACGCCGCAGGTGCGGTGCTGGGTTCCGGCACCGTACTGGCCGATGGCAGCTTCCGTGTCGAGCTGACACCGCCACAGATCAACTTCGAAACACTCTCGGTACAACAGGCCGACCCACCCGGCAACATCAGTGCCCCGGTCAACATCCTGGCACCGGACCTTACGCCACCGGAGGCGGCGACCGATCTACGCCTCAACGCAGCCGGCGATTTGCTCAACGGCGTCGGCGAAGCGGGGGCGACCGTTCGGGTCTATGTCGGCATCACGCAAATCGGCACGGTCCAGGTAGACGCGGACGGTACGTTCCAGGTCAACCTGAGCTCGGCGCAGCTCAACGGGCAGGTGCTGCAAGTGACCCTGACCGATGGCCGCGGCAACATCTCGCCGATCAGTACGACCACGGCAACAGACATCACACCGCCCGCCTCGGTGATCGCCACGATCAACGACAGCGGCACCCAGCTGATCGGCACCGGCGAGCCCGGTTCACGGGTCACCGTGGTCAACAACCAGGGCGACCTGCTTGGCCAGGTCTCGGTCGACCCGGACGGCACCTTCGTGCTCGACCTGAACGCGGCGCAAATCAACGGCGAAGTGCTGACCCTCATCGCCCAGGACGCCACCGGCAACCCGTCTGCGCCACTGCAAGTGACCGCGCCAGACCTGACGCCACCGGTACAGCCGAGCGACCTGTTGCTCAACCCGGCCGGCACCTCGATGACGGGTACCGCCGAAGCAGGCACCACCGTCACCGTTCGCGGGCCGAACAACAATGTGGTCGGCGAGGTGGAGGTCCCTGCAAATGGCCAGTTCACCGTCACCATCAACCCAGCCCAAAACAACGGCCAACTGCTGACCGTGGTGTCCACTGACGATGCCGGCAACAGCTCGTTGCCTGCCAGCTACCAGACCAACGACACCTCGCCACCTGCCGTGGTCACGGACATGGCCATCAACAACACCTTCGACGTGCTGACCGGTAAAGGCGAACCGAATGCGATCGTCACCGTCAGCCGCGGCGGCACTGTGCTGGGTACCGGCCAAGTGGATGCGGCCGGCAACTTCCAGATCACGCTGGTACCGCCTGCGGGTATTCTGGCTACGCTGGGGGTGACGCAATCTGACGGCTTCAACACCTCGGCGGTCGCGACCTATGTCACGCCATTGGTAGCACCGCCCGTGCCGCCAACCAACGTGACCCTGGGCAGCGATGGCCTGACCTTGCAAGGCAATGCGCCGAGTGGCGTTGGTATCCGCGTCTACGATGCCGCCGGCAACCTGATCGGCACCGGCGGGGCCACCCTCAATGGCACCTTCACCTTGCAACTGAACGCGGCGCAGCTCAACGGCCAGCACCTGACCGTGACGGCTGTGGCACTGGTGGGCGGCGAATCGCAACCGACCTTCGTGCAGGCCGCCGACATCACGCCACCGGCCAACCCGGTGGTGACCGGCCTGTCTGCCAACGGCCTGGTGCTGAGCGGTACCGGTGAGGCCGGGGCCACGGTAACCGTGCGCGACGCCAGCAACAACGTGCTCGGCACTGGGCAGGTGAATGCCGGTGGCGCGTTCAGCATCAACCTCAATACCCCGCAGCTCAACGGCCAGGTATTGGGCGTGAGCCAGGCTGACGCGGCAGGCAACGTGTCTGGCAGCACCAGCGTCACCGCCATCGACGTGCAGCCACCGGCCGCGCCGACCAACCTGGTCATCAATGGCGCTGGCACCGAGCTCACAGGGCGTGGCGAGGCGGGTGCAACTGTGACCGTGCAAGGCCCGAACGGCCCACTGGGCTCGGCCGTAGTTCAAGCCGACGGCACGTTCACCATCACCCTGACCACCCAGCAAAACGATGGACAACTGCTGGTGGTGCGCCAGTCCGACCCTACCGGCAACCTGTCCAGCAGCGTCAACGTGACGGCGCCGGACACCACACCGCCAGCCGCGCCGCTGGCCACCATCAACGCCAACGGTACGGCCGTCAGCGGCTCTGGCCAGGTCGGCAGCACCGTGACGGTACGCAACGGCGCAGGCACTGTCATCGGCACGGCCACGGTGGGCAGCAACGGCCTGTTCGTGGTCAGCCTGACCGCGGCGCAGATCGACAACCAGGCCTTGAGCGTCACCCTCACCGACGGTGCAGGCAATGTCTCGACCGGCACTGCGCTCACCGCACCGGACCTGACCCCGCCAGCAGTCGCCGGCAACCTGGCGATCAGCGCCGACGGCAGCACCCTCACCGGTAGCGGCGAAGTGGGCGCCACCGTCACCGTGCGCAGTGCCAACGGCACCGTGCTGCAAACGGCGGTGGTGCAACCGGACGGCAACTTCACCGTGACCCTGAGCCCGCCTCAAGACAACGGCCAGTTGCTGTCGGTGACCCTCAGCGACGGGCGCGGCAACGTGTCCGGTAACGTCAACATCACCGCACCAGACGTCGATGCCAACGCCCCGGTAATCGCCAGCGACAACCTGGTGACAGCCGAGGTCAACCTGGCACCGGTGGTCAGCTCGCGCAGCTATCAGGACAGCTTCACCACCTTGCTGGCAGGCTTCACCAAGACCTACACCTGGACGGTCGGTGCCGGCACCACCGTGGACCCGACGCTGACCCTGAGCACCAGCAGTGCGCTGTCGCTGCTCGACAACGCCACCTTCACCCTGCAAGTGAAGAACGCTGCCGGCAACTGGGTGACCTTGGCCACGGGCACCAGCCAGGGCCTGCTCGACCTGATCCTGCTGCCGCTGGGCCAGGGCATTCGTGTCGACATCGGCGAGTTGCAGGCCGGTGACTATCGCCTGACGGTCGGCAGTGGCGGCATCGGCCTGATCACCAACGTCACCACCACGCTGGACATCGAGACCACCAGCCTCACGCAGTTCACCGGCACCGGCACGGCAAAAACCGGCAACGTCATTACCGACGTTGGCACCGACGGCAGCGTCGATGCCCTTGGCCCGGACAGCGCCGCCGTGCTGCAGGTGATGAAGAACGGCAGCTATGTCTCGGCGGGCAGCGCCACTACGGTGCAGGGCCTGTACGGCACCCTGGTGATCCGCGGTGACGGCAGCTACACCTACACGCCTAACGGCAGCCCATCGAGCGTCGGCAAGGTCGATGTGTTCAGTTACCAGCTGCTGCACGCCAACGGCGCCTCCGATGCGGCCAACCTGTATGTGCGCATCGACAGCCCACAAGCCACGGAGATCTGGAGCGACACCAACTACAGTGCACCGGCCACGGTGCTCGACGCGGTCAACGACGCCGGCACCAGCCACCTCACCCTGGCCAACCGGGTGGACACCAGTACCGCTTCGCTGGGCGTACTGACCCTGCCTTTGATCGGCTCACGCCAGGCCACCTACACCACCAGCGTTGCCGCCGACACCACGGCCAACCTGCAAGTGGTGGTCAACTCGACCAACCTGCTGAGCCTGCTCAATGGCACCACCATCGACCTGCTCAAACTCAACCCGGCAACCGGCCAGTACGTGCTGGTGCAGACGGTCGGTGGTGGCTCGCTGATCAGCCTGCTCGGCGGTGGTGCGGGCTACACGTTCCAGAACCAGGGGGCCGGCACCTACCACGTGCGCGTCACCGCGGGCGGCATCGGCCTGGCCAGTTCGATCACCACCAGCGTCAACGCCACCACCACGCACCTGACCGAGTTCGTGGTCAGCGGCGCCACGGCGGTCACCGGCAACCTGTTGGCCGATGACAACCTTGGCTCTCCACTGACCGTGCTGAGTGTGATGACGGCGGCCAACACCTACACCATCCCGGGCTACAACGGGGTCAGTGTGGCGGGCAGCTACGGCACCCTGCTGGTGCAAGCAGACGGCAGCTACACCTACACACTCAACGCCGGGCTGACCAATGCGGTGATTGGCCAGCATGAAACCTTCACCTACGAGCTGACCCACCCCAACGGCACCACCGACACCGCCAACCTGACCATCAGCCTGGACAACGCCGCCAACTTCACGGCCACCAGCTCGCTGCTGGCCGACAGCGGTGACGAAGGCGTGGCACTGGCCAGTCTCGCGGCGGTGGCCTCCAGCGAAGTGATTGCCGGCACCGATGGCAATGACCACCTCGATGGCAGCCAGGGCGGCCACATCACCCTGCTGGGTGGCGCGGGCGATGACACCCTGGTGGTGGTCGACCAGAACTTCGCCAGCGTCGAGGGTGGCAGCGGTAACGACACCCTGCTGTGGGGCGGTGGCGATGCCAGTATCGACCTGGGCAACCTGGTCGGGCGGGTCCACGACATCGAAGTGATCGACCTCAACGACACCAGCTCGGTGGCGTTGACCCTGAACCTGGCGGACGTGGTCGCGATCACCGAAACCGGTAACGACACACTGGTCATCAAGGGGGATGAAAAGGACTCGGTTCACATGACGGACAACTGGGCGCTGGTCGGGAACCAAACTGCCGACGGCATCGACTATAACCAATACACGGCCCAGGAGGATCCGAGCCATCACCTGTGGGTGCAGAACGGTATCCATGTCGTCTGAGGCCGCTGCAATCCCGCCGGGCAATCGCCCGGCGGCAAGGACGAACAGCAGTAAGGGAACTATGTGAAGCGAAGCAGTCCGCTGTCACCGCTGTTGCTGGGGGCCTTCGGGCTCCTGGCCCTGAACTTCAACACGGCTGCCCAGGCAGCCGACGACATCGACCCACAACTGCGCCAAATCGGGCCTTCACTGCTACGTGATGCGCCCGACGCGGTGCCCGCCCGCCCACCTATCGGCATGGCCCCCGTCAGCAATGGCGACCGCCTCGGGCTGACCGAAGCGGTGCTGCAAGCCGCGCAATGGCACCCCAGCATCGCCGAGGCCATCGGCAACCTCTACAAGCAAGGCGAAGGCATCAACGTTGCCCGCGCCGGTTACTACCCGCAGATTTCCGGCGGTATCCGCACGGGCTATGACACCGGCTACGGCGGCGACCGCAACAGCCAGGCGCTCAACCTGTCGCTCAAGCAGATGCTCTACGACTTCGGCAAGGTCGACAGCGCCGTCAGCGCTGCCCAGGCCGCCGCAGCCCGCGCCCAGGCCAATATCCTTCTGGTGGTCGACGAACTGGCCCGCGACACCGCCTATGCCTGGGTCGAGACCCGCCGCTACGAGCAACTGATCACGATTGCCCGCGACCAGATCCGCGGGGTCGGCGACATCGCCGGCATGGCCCGCCAGCGCAGCGACATGGGCGCCAGCACCCGCTCCGACGTGGTCCAGGCCGAATCCCGGGTCGAGAGCGCCCGCGCCACCCTGGAGGAATACCAGTCTCAGTACGAACGCTGGCGCTCGACCCTGGCGTCATTGCTCGGCCGGGTCACCCCGCCCATGCTCGCCGAAGAATCGCCCCCCGAGCTGAACCAGGCCTGCAAGCGCCCAGGGCAAGGTGATGATCGCCTGCCCGCCGTGTTGATGGCCTTGGCCCAGCGCGCCCAAGGCCAGGCCGAACTGGCCCAGGCCAAGGCCGAGGCCTACCCGACCCTGTCGCTGCAGCCGCAGGTCAACCACTACCTGGACAACGACTACAACCGCGACAACTCACGCATGGACCGCACCCAGGCGGGCATCTACCTGAACGTCGAGGTGCCCATTTACCAAGGCGGTGCCATCAGCGCCCGCACCCGCGCTGCGGGCCATTCGCTGACAGCCGCCGACTCGGCCGAAGATGCTGCACGCCTGCAGGCACGCCGTGGGCTGGCCGAGGCCATGGCGCAGACCTCGGGGCTGGGCCGTCGGCTGAGTTCGCTCGAAGCCCGCCAGGTCAGCATTCAGGAGGCGCGCATGCTTTATGGCCGGCAGTACCTGGACCTGGGCACCCGGCCCCTGCTCGACCTGCTCAACGCCGAGCAGGAAATCTACCAGTCTCGTTTCGAACTCGCCGGCACCCGCTCCGACTTGCTGCGCCTGGATGTCGACTGCCTTTACAACACCGGCGCCCTGCGCACGGCCTTTGGCCTAGAGGGGCGTAACCTGCAAGGTGTGGAGATCCAGCCATGAACGAAACCGTCAATGTGACCCTGCCGAGCCAGGCCCCGGAGCAAACGGCCAACGCTCGCCCCGACCTGGGGCCTTGGCTTGAGGTCATGCTCCAGGTCGCGCACCACTATCGCCTGGACGTATCGCCCCAGCGCATTCGCCTGGCGGCCGTCGAAGATGCCCGCCCGCTGGATGAGATTCTCCGCCACATGGCACGCCAGGCCGGCCTGGCGCTGCGCTTCGTGCGCTTCGATGCCAAAGGTCTGCGGCAGTGGCGCACGCCGCTGGTGCTGGAGCTGGACGATGGCCAGCTGGCAGTGGTCGAATCGGTGACCGAAGAAGACGACCTGGCGGTGGTCTTCGCGGGCGACCAGGGCCTGACTTCGCGCCTGCCCCGCGACACGCTCAAGGGGCGCATCACCCGGGTAGCCCTGCTGCGCCCGGCGCGGCCGTTGCGTGATGTGCGCACCGACGACTACACCGCCCCCTACGACCGCCACTGGTTCGCGCGTATCGTCCTGCGCGACCTGCGGCCCTATGGGCAGGTGATGGTCGCCTCGCTGGTGGCCAACGTGTTGGCCCTGGCCGGGGTGCTGTTTTCCATGCAGGTCTACGACCGGGTGATCCCCGCCGAATCCCTGCCGACGCTGTACGTGCTGTTTGGTGGCGTGGTGCTGGCGTTGGTGTTCGACTTCAGCATGCGCCTGCTGCGCCTGAAGGTCACCGACCTGCTGGGCAAACGCGCCGACTTGCGCGTCTCTGACCTGGTCTATGGCCATGCGCTGCGCCTGCGCAACTCAGTACGGCCCAAGTCCACCGGCTCGTTCATCTCGCAGTTGCGCGAGTTGGAGTCGATCCGTGACCTGATCACCTCGAGCACCGCCACCGCCCTGGCCGACCTGCCGTTCTTCCTGTTGTTCCTATTCGTGTTCTGGCTGATCGGCGGCGTGCTGGTGTTCATCCCGTTGGTGGCGTTGCTGGCCATGGTGCTGCCCGGGCTGCTGGCGCAACGGCGCCTGGCACGCCTGGCCAATGCCTCGATGCGTGAGTCGGCGCTGCGTAACGCCATGCTGGTGGAAAGCATCCAGGGCTTGGACGAGATCAAGGCGCTGCAAGCCGAAGCCCGCTTCGAGCGGCAATGGAACCAGTACAACGCAGCCTGCGCCCACACCAACCTGCGCCTGCGCACCCTGACCAATGGCTTGGTGACCTGGACGCAGAACGTGCAGGGCGCGGTGTTCGCCGTGGTCATCGTCATCGGCGCACCGATGGTGATCGCCGGCGACCTCACCACCGGTAGCCTGGTGGCGGCATCGATGCTGTCGTCGCGCATGATGGCGCCGCTGGCACAGCTGACCCATGTACTCACCCGCTGGCAACAGGCCAAGGTGGCCCTGCAGGGCTTGGACAAGTTGATGCAGTCACCGGTCGACCACCCTGAAAACGAAGCCCGCGTGCACCTGCCGGCCATCCGCGGCGAGTACCAGCTGCGCCAGGCCAACTTCCGCTACAGCGCGGAGGCGCCTCCCGTCCTCACCATCGGCCAGCTGGACATCCAGCCGGGTGAACGCATCGCCGTACTCGGCCGCAACGGTGCCGGCAAATCTACCCTGCTGCAGGCCCTGGGCGGCGCCATGGACCTGGTCCAGGGCGAAATCAACCTGGACGGCATCGCCCTGGCCCATCTCGACCCCGCCGACCTGCGCCGCGATGTCGGCTTGCTGCCGCAATACTCGCGGCTGTTCCACGGCACCCTGCGGGAAAACCTGACCCTGGGTGCCGGCCAGGCCAGTGACCAGGAGTTGGTCGCGGCGCTGGCCGCCACCGGCGCCTTGGAGTTCGTCCGCAGGCTACCCAAAGGTATGGACCACCTGATTCTGGAAGGCGGTGTCGGCTTGTCCGGCGGCCAACGCCAGGCCTTGGTGCTGTCGCGCCTGCTGGTGCGCCAGCCGCAGGTGCTGTTGCTGGACGAGCCGACCGCGTCCCTCGACGACATGACCGAACGCAAGTTGCTGGATAACCTCGACCGCTTCTGCCAGGGCCGCACCCTGATAATCGCCACCCACCGCCTGAGCGTGCTGCAGCGGGTCGACCGGATTATCGTGCTGGATGGCGGCCGCATCGTCATCGACGACAGCCGCGATGCCGCGCTGGCCAAACTGCAAGGAGCCCAGGCATGAGCAACCATGAACTCCCGGCGTCCTACCTGGACGGTCAGGATGACCAGGCAGTATTCCGCGCCGGCCGAATCATCACCATCTGCGCGCTGATGCTGGCAGCGTTCCTGGCCTGGGCGGCCTGGTTCGAAGTCACAGAAGTTTCCACCGGCACCGGCAAGGTGATCCCCAGTTCGCGCGAGCAGGTGATCCAGTCGTTCGAGGGTGGCATCGTCGCCCAGATGAGCGTGGCCGAAGGTGACCTGGTCGACCGCGGGCAGGTGCTGGCCCAGCTCGACCCGACCAAGACCGCCTCCAGTGTGGGCGAGAGTGAAGCCAAGTACCGCGCGGCCAAGGCCAGCCAGGCGCGCTTGCGTGCAGAGGTCACCGGCAAGCCGCTGGTGTTCCCCGACAGCCTGCGCGACTCCCCCGACCTGGTCGACGCCGAAACCGCGCTGTACCAGACCCGCCGCCGCGGCCTGGAACAGACCCTGGCCGGTATCGACGATTCGCTGCAGCTGGTGCGCAGCGAACTGAAGATCACCGAGAACCTGGCGAAGATGGGCGCTTCAAGCCGGGTCGAGGTGATTCGCCTGAACCGACAGCGTTCGGAACTCGAGCTCAAGGCCAATGAAGCGCGCTCCGATTACCTGGTACGGGCCCGCGAAGAGCTGGCCAAGGCCAGCGCCGAGGCCGACAGCCTGTCTGAAGTGATCCGCGGGCGCAGCGACTCGCTGACCCGCCTGACCCTGCGCTCGCCGGTGCGCGGTATCGTCAAGGACATCGAGGTCAATACCTTGGGGGGTGTGGTCCAGCCCGGTGGGCAAGTGATGAAGATCGTGCCGATGGATGAACGCCTGCTGATCGAAACCCGCATCGCGCCCCGAGACATCGCCTTCATCCACCCCGACCAGGCCGCCAAGGTGAAGATCAGTGCCTATGACTACTCGGTGTATGGCGGGCTGGAGGGCAAGGTGGTCGGTATCTCGCCGGATACCCTGCAGGATGAGGTGAAGCCGGAGATCTACTACTACCGGGTGTTCATCCGCACCGAGCAGGACAGCCTGCAGAACAAGGCCGGCAAACACTTTGCGATCGTGCCCGGGATGATCGCCACGGTGGATATCCGCACGGGTGAAAAGACCATTCTGGATTACCTGATCAAACCATTGAACCGGGCCAGGGAAGCCCTGCGCGAACGCTGATGACCCGGTTATCCAATGCCCTGTAGGAGCAGCCTTGCGCTGCGAAGAGGCCGGTGAATACCCAGCAGTTATGCGTTGCTGTCACCGGCCTCTTCGCAGCACAAGGCTGCTCCTACACGGATTCGGCTGACAGGCTAAAGAGCCGGCTCGGCGGGCCGATATCCTTCTATCCTCTATTCCCACGAAGGTCACCATGGCCACGCAAAAAGCCCGCGCGGATTCGCTGTCCCTGCTGCTGTTCACCCTGCGCAGCGGCAAGCTGATGGCAATCAACCTGCTCAAGGTCAGCGAGATCATCCCCTGCCCTTCACTGACCAAGCTGCCCGAATCGCACCCCCACGTGAAAGGCGTGGCGACCTTGCGCGGCAATTCGCTGTCGGTCATCGACCTGTCCCGTGCCATCGGTGAGCGCCCGCTGGCTGACCCTGAAGGTGGCTGCCTGATCGTCACCGAGATCAGCCGCTCGCGCCAAGGCCTGCATGTGCAGGCCGTGAGCCGCATCGTTCACTGCCTGAGCACCGACATCAAACCGCCGCCCTTTGGCTCGGGCAACCGCTCGTTCATCACCGGCGTGACCCGGGTCGACAACGCGCTGGTGCAGGTGCTGGATATCGAGAAGGTCATTCACGCCATCGCCCCGCCCGCCGCCGAGCCACAGCACGGTGCTCTGAGCGAAGAAGACGCAAGCCTGCTGGCCGCCGCCAACATCCTGGTGGTGGACGACAGCCAAGTGGCCTTGCAGCAGTCGGTGCACACCCTGCGCAACCTCGGCATCGAATGCCACACCGCGCGCAGCGCCAAGGATGCGATCAACGTGTTGCTGGACTTGCAGGGCACCGAGCAGGCGATCAACATCATCGTCTCCGACATCGAGATGTCCGAGATGGACGGCTACGCCTTCACCCGCACGCTGCGTGAGACGCCGGACTTCCAGCACCTGTATGTGTTGCTGCACACCTCGCTCGACAGTGCCATGAGCAGCGAAAAAGCCAGGCTCGCTGGGGCCAATGCCATCCTCACCAAGTTCTCCTCGCCCGAGCTGACCGATTGCCTGGTGGTGGCGGCGCGGACGGTGGTGTTTGCCGAGCATTGATACATCAAGCGACAAACTCCCCGGCTTGCCGTCGGGGGTGAGTCGGGCATAATTCCCTCCCCTCGGAAGATTTTTGCCGGAATCGCGTATGAAGTTTTTCAGCTCCCTCCTTGTCGCCTGCGCGCTCTTCAGCGGTGTCGCCCAGGCTTCCAGTAGCCAGGCCTGGAACGAGCAGCGCCAGCGGATGCTCAAGGCGTGCCTTGCCGCCAGCCAGTTCAAGGACGCTCACGCGCGTGGCAAGCCCGCCGAATTCGACGACCAGGTCGGCATGAGCGCCCTGCTGATCGAAGGCGTCTATCCGCAAAAACACATGCAGCAGCGTACCGGCACCGAACTGTGCCTGTACGACCGCCAGCACCAGCGCGCGTTCGTCAGCGAATGGAGCCCGGAAGCCAAGTGACCGACAGCGTACAATTCGCCTGCACCGGCTGCGGCAAGTGCTGCACTGGCCACCATGTGCCCTTGACCCTCGACGAAGCCCGCCAGTGGGCGGCCTCCGCTGGCCAGGTGGTGGTGCTGATCGAGGCGTTCGTGGTCGACGGCCCGGGCATGCCGGTCGAGCAGCGCGAGCATGTGCTGCGCCGCTCCCACCCGGTGGCCTGCGGCGACAGTGAGGCCCGCGTTTCGGTAACGTTCGCGGCGTTCAACCCGGGGCGCTGCCGTAACCTCGACGATAACGACCTGTGCACCATCTATGACCAGCGCCCGCTGGTCTGCCGCATCTACCCGGTCGAGATCAACCCGCATATCCCGCTGCGGCCCGAGAACAAGGACTGCCCGCCCGAGGCTTGGCAACAAGGGCCTGAGCTGATTCACGGCACGCAACTGGCCGACCCGCGGCTGGCGGCGCTGGTGCAGGCATCGCGCCAGGCAGACCGAGATGACATCGCGGCCAAGGTTGCCGTGTGCCAGGCGTTGGGCATGACCACGAGTGCGCTGAAAGGTAACGGCTTTACCGCTTATCTGCCGGAGATGGGCGCGTTTGCCGCGGCACTGGCGCAGGTGCCGGCGGACAACGGAGCGCGGTGGACGCTGCATGTGCAAGATGACGAGCTGACAGCCAATTTGCAGGGCCATGGTTTGCAGACCACTTGCGAAGCACCGGTTTATTACGCCTTTATTGGTTTTTAGGTAGCCCATACCGGCCCCTTCGCGGGTAAACCCGCTCCCACAGGAGTTGCGCCAGCTGCAAGATTGGCGCAATACCTGTGGGAGCGGGTTTACCCGCGAAGGGGCCGGTACTGTCAAACACTGAAACTGTCAGCGCTGTCAGCCAGGCGTCATGCTGCCGACCCGGTCCGGGGGCTATAAGCTTGACTACAGACAACCGTCCCCACCCTTCTGGCCAAGGTGCCCGCTCCGATGCGACGTCCTTCCCGTTCTGTCATCCTCGCCGCCTTGGCGTTGCTTGTCCTGGTCGTGCTGGGCGTCTGGTTCGGCCAGCGTCAGGAGGCCCCCGCCCCCCGCGCGCAGGCCGCAGTGCCGGTGCGCGTGGTCAGCGTCAGCCAGCAGGATGTGCCGCGCTATACCAGCGCGATCGGCTCGGTGCTGTCGCTGCACAGCGTCGAAATCCGCGCACAGGTAGAAGGGGTGCTGACTCAGGTACTGGTCAAGGAAGGCCAGTGGGTAAAGGCAGGTGACCTGCTCGCAACCCTCGACGACCGTGCCATCCGCGCCAGCCTCGACCAGGCCCGCGCGCAGCTCGGCCAGAGCCAGGCGCAGATCCAGGTAGCCGGTGTCGACCTCAAGCGCTACCGCCTGCTGAGCACCGATGACGGGGTGTCAAAGCAGACCCTCGACCAGCAACAAGCGCTGGTCAACCAGCTGCAGGCCACAGTCAAGGGCAACCAGGCGGCCATCGCCAACGCTGAAGTGCAACTGTCCTATACCCAAATCCGCTCACCGGTGACCGGCCGGGTCGGCATCCGCAACGTCGACCCCGGCAACCTGGTGCGCAGCAGCGACACCCAGGGCCTGTTCAGCGTGACTCAGATCGACCCGATCGCCGTCGAGTTCGCCCTGCCGCAACAGATGCTGCCTACCCTGCAAAGCTTGCTAAAGGCCCCCGCCCCGGCGCTGGTGCAGGCCTACATGGACGCCGACGGCGAACGCAGCCTGCTAGGTGAAGGCCACCTGGCGCTGATCGACAACCAGATCTCGGCGACCACCGGCACGGTGCGGGTCAAGGCCGAGTTCGACAACAAGGACGGGCGCCTGTGGCCCGGCCAACTGGTCACCATTCGCTTGCGCACGGCCATGCAGGAAGATGCCCTGGTCGTGCCGCCGCCGGTGGTGCAGCGCGGTATCGACGGCCATTTCGTCTACCGCCTGGACGGGGACAAGGTCACCAGCGTGCCGGTCAAGGTGCTGTATCAGGACAGCGGGCTGAACATCATCGCCGGGGTCAAGGCGGGTGATCAGCTGGTGCTCGACGGCCAGTCGCGGCTCAAGCCGGGCTCGCGGGTCGAGGTCACCACCGATGCCCCTGCGCCTTCGGAAATGGCCGACCGCCGGAGCCAGCCATGAATACCCGCAACGGGGTTTCGGCCTGGTGCATCGACCACCCGATCGCCACCCTGCTGCTGACCTTCGCTTTGGTCTTGTTGGGCGCCATCGCCTTCCCTCGGCTGCCGGTGGCCCCGCTGCCAGAGGCCGACTTCCCGACCATCCAGGTCACCGCTCAACTGCCTGGGGCCAGCCCGGAAACCATGGCCTCGTCGGTCGCCACGCCGCTTGAAGTGCAGTTCAGCGCCATCCCCGGCATGACCCAAATGACCAGCAGCAGCGCGCTGGGGTCGACCACGCTGATCCTGCAGTTCACCCTCGACAAGAACATCGACACCGCGGCCCAGGAAGTGCAGGCCGCCATCAACACCGCCACCGCACGGCTGCCACAAGACCTGCCCAACCCGCCGACCTGGCGCAAGGTAAACCCGGCAGACAGCCCGGTGCTGGTGATGACCGTCAGCTCGAACCAAATGCCCGGCAATGACCTGAGCGACTACGCCGAAACCCTGCTGGCCCGGCAACTGAGCCAGATCGACGGGGTCGGCCTGATCAACATCACCGGGCAACTGCGCCCGGCCATCCGCGTGCAAGCGCAACCGGAGAAGCTGGCCGCCATCGGCCTGACCCTCGCCGACCTGCGCCAGGCCATCCAGCAAACCAGCCTCAACCTGGCCAAAGGCGCGCTGTACGGCGAGCACAGCGTGTCGACCATCGCCGCCAACGACCAGCTGTTCCACCCCGAAGACTATGCCCAATTGATCGTCTCGTACCGCGACGGTGCGCCGGTGCACCTGCAGGACGTGGCCAAGGTCATCAACGGCGCCGAGAACGCCTACGTCAAGGCTTGGTCCGGTGACCAGCCGGGGTTGAACCTGGTGATCTTCCGCCAGCCTGGCGCGAACATCGTCGACACCGTCGACCGGGTGCTGGCCGCGCTGCCCAAGCTGCAGGAAATGCTTCCGGCGTCGATCGAGGTGTCGGTGTTGCAGGACCGTACCCAAACCATTCGCGCCTCGCTGCATGAGGTGGAGCTGACCTTGATGATCGCCGTGGCCCTGGTGATCGGGGTGATGGCGCTGTTCCTGCGCCAGTGGTCGGCGACCCTGGTGGTGTCCAGCGTGCTCGGCGTGTCGCTGATTGCCAGTTGCGCCTTGATGTACGTACTTGGCTTCAGCCTGAACAACCTGACCCTGGTGGCCATCGTCATTTCGGTGGGGTTCGTGGTCGACGATGCCATCGTCGTGGTGGAAAACATCCATCGTCACCTGGAGGCGGGTGACGACAGCCGCACGGCCGCCCTCAAGGGCGCAGGCGAAATCGGCTTTACCGTGGTCTCGATCAGTTTCTCGCTGATCGCCGCCTTCATCCCGCTGTTGTTCATGGGCGGGGTGGTTGGGCGGCTGTTCAAGGAGTTCGCCCTGACCGCCACGGCCACCATTCTGATTTCGGTGGTGGTTTCGCTGACCCTGGCTCCCACTCTTTGTGCACTGTTCATGCGCCGCCCGACCGGCGCGCAGCACAGCGGTTTCGGTGAACGCCTGGTCAAGTGGTACGAAAAAGGCCTGAACCGCGCCCTGGCCCACCAGCGCCTGACCCTCGGTGTGTTCGGCGTGACCCTGGCCCTGGCGGTGGTGGGTTATGTGGCCATCCCCAAGGGCTTCTTCCCGTTGCAGGACACCGGTTTCATCCTCGGCACCAGCGAAGCGGCAGCGGACGTGTCGTACCCGGCCATGATCGAGAAGCACCAGGCCCTGGCCAAGATCATCGAGGCCGACCCGGCCGTGCGGGCGTTCTCGCATTCCGTCGGCGTCACCGGCAGCAACCAGACCATCGCCAACGGCCGCTTCTGGATCGCCCTCAAGCCCCGCAGCGAACGCGATGTGTCGGCCAGCGAGCTGATCGACCGGCTGCGGCCCAAGCTCGCCCAGGTGCCGGGCATTGTGCTGTACATGCGTGCCGGCCAGGACATCAACCTCAGCTCCGGCCCATCACGCACCCAGTACCAGTACGTGCTCAAGAGCAACGACGGCGTGGCGCTGAACCTGTGGACCCAGCGCCTGACCGACCGCCTGCGCGAAAACCCGGCGTTGCGTGACCTGTCCAACGACCTGCAACTGGGGGCCAGCGTCACCCGCATCGACATCGACCGCCAGGCTGCCGCACGCTTCGGTCTGACCACCACTGACGTCGACCAGGCGCTGTACGACGCCTTCGGCCAGCGGCAGATCAGCGAGTTCCAGACCGAGACCAACCAGTACAAGGTCATCCTCGAACTGGACGCCCGCCAGCGCGGCAAGGCCGAGAGCCTCAACTACTTCTACCTGCGCTCGCCCCTGAGCAACGAGATGGTGCCCTTGTCGGCGGTGGCCCACGTCGCGCCGCCGAGCACCGGGCCGTTGTCGATCAGCCATGATGGCCTGTTCCCAGCCGCCAACCTGTCGTTCAACCTCGCCCCGGGCGTGGCCCTGGGCGATGCGGTGAGCATCCTTGAGCGCACCCAGCGCGAATTGGGCATGCCCGACTCCATCAGCGGCAACTTCCAGGGTGCGGCGCAGGCCTTCCAGAGTTCGCTGTCGAGCCAGCCGTGGCTGATCCTGGCTGCGTTGGTGGCGGTGTACATCATCCTGGGGGTGCTCTACGAGAGCTTCGTCCACCCACTGACGATCATCTCCACCCTGCCCTCCGCGGGCCTGGGCGCACTGATTCTGCTCTGGGCCATGGGCCAGGACTTCAGCATCATGGGGTTGATCGGCGTGGTGCTGCTGATCGGCATCGTCAAGAAAAACGGCATCCTGCTGATCGACTTTGCCCTCGAAGCCCAGCGCCACCACGGCCTCACACCCGAGCAGGCAATCCACCAGGCCTGCCTGACGCGCTTCCGGCCGATCATCATGACCACCCTCGCCGCCCTGCTCGGCGCGGTACCGCTGATGTTCGGGTTTGGCACCGGCGCCGAGCTGCGCCAGCCACTGGGCATCGCGGTGGTAGGGGGGTTGTTGGTGAGCCAGGCCCTGACGCTGTTCACCACCCCGGTCATATACTTGGCCCTGGAGCGCCTGTTCCACCGCCGCCGGGCCGCCCATGCGGCCGCGCCAAGTGCCAGTTGAGACAAGACCATGCGTGTGCTGATCATCGAAGACGAAGAAAAAACCGCCGACTACCTGCACCGCGGGCTGAGCGAGCAAGGCTTTACCGTGGACCTGGCGCGTGACGGTATCGATGGCCTGCACCTGGCCCTGGAAGGCGACTACGCCGTGATCGTGCTCGATGTGATGCTGCCCGGCCTGGACGGCTATGGCGTGCTGCGCGCCTTGCGCGCGCGCAAGCAGACGCCGGTGATCATGCTGACCGCCCGCGAGCGGGTCGAAGACCGCATCCATGGCCTGCGCGAAGGCGCCGACGACTACCTGGGCAAGCCTTTTTCGTTCCTCGAGCTGGTCGCTCGCCTGCAGGCCCTGACCCGTCGCAGCAGCAGCCATGAACCGCTGCAGATCCAGGTCGCCGACCTGTGGATCGACCTGATGGCGCGCAAGGCCAGCCGCGCCGGCCAGCGCCTGGACCTGACCGCCAAGGAATTCTCGCTGCTCAGCGTGCTGGCCCGCCGCCAAGGCGAAATCCTGTCCAAGACCGCCATCGCCGAGCTGGTCTGGGACATCAACTTCGACAGTGATGCGAACGTCGTCGAAGTGGCGATCAAGCGCCTGCGCGCCAAGCTCGATGGGCCTTTCGACAACAAGCTGCTGCACACCATCCGAGGCATGGGCTATGTCCTGGAAAACCGTGCGGGCTAACTCCATCGCGCTGCGCCTGTCGGCGCTGTTCATCCTGGTGGCGGTAGGGGTGTTTTTGCTGATCGGGTCGGCGTTGTATCGCCAGGTCGACCACAGCCTCGACCTGCTGCCGGCCGCCGAGCTGGATGCACGGTTCAGCGTGCTCGAGTCCACCCTCAACCGCTTCGGCACCGCCGAGCACTGGGCCAAGGTCAGCAACAAGCTCAATCTGCTCAGCGAGGAGGACAAGCGCATCCGCTTCTGGGTGGTCAGCAGCGATCCGGCATACGACTATGGCCACCCCAGCGAACGGGTACGCGCGTTTGCCGAAGGCCCGCCAGGCATGCGCGACCTGCGCCTGCCAGACCAGCCCTACCCGTACAAGGTGCTGGTCAGCGAGTTGCCGGCCCTGGCCGACCGGCCGCCGCTGCGTTTTCTGATTGGCATCGACACCGAGACCTTCTGGCAGGCGCAACACAGCCTGCTGGTAGCCATCGTCGGCCTGGCGGTGCTCGGTGTGCTGCTGGCGTCGGTGCTCGGCTACTGGGTGGCCCGCATCGGCCTGCGCCCGTTGCTGGCGTTGTCCAACGAAGCCCAGGCGCTGGCCCCACCGCGCTTGGACGGGCGCCTGCAAACTAATGATCTGGCCCCGGAACTGGCGCAATTCGCCGGGGCCTTCAACGCCGCGCTTGACCGGGTCAGCCAAGCCTACTCGCGGCTGGAGGCGTTTAACGCCGACGTGGCACACGAACTGCGCTCGCCGCTGACCAACCTGATCGGCCAGACCCAAGTGGCCCTGACTCGCGGTCGCAGTGCCGAGCATTACTTCGAAGTGCTGCAATCCAACCTTGAAGAACTGGAGCGCCTGCGCAGCATCATCAACGACATGCTGTTCCTGGCCAGTGCCGACCAGGGCAGCAAGGCCACCGCGCTGACCCAGGCGTCGCTGGCTGAGGAAGTGGCGACCACGCTGGACTACCTGGACTACATCCTCGAAGACGCGCAGGTCCGCGTGGAGGTCAGTGGCGATGCTCAGGCACCCATCGAAAAAGCCCAACTGCGCCGCGCGCTGATCAACCTGCTGAACAACGCGGTACAGCACACCGCGCCCGACCAGGTGATTGAGGTGCGAATCGAGAACGGGCCGGAACAGGTCACCATTTCAGTGAGTAACCCGGGGCCTGCAATCGATGACGCGCACCTGCCGCTGCTATTCGAGCGCTTCTATCGGGTGGATGCCGCGCGCAGTAACAGTGGGGGCGGCAACCACGGTTTGGGGCTCGCGATCGTCAAAGCGATCGCCCTGATGCATGGGGGCGAGGTTTTTGTGCACAGCGAGGCCGGCGCCAACACCTTTGGCATTCGCCTGCCGAGCGCTCAACGACGCGGGTTTCCAGCAAAAGCCTGAGTGTTCGCCGCACGATCGTTACCTTTTGCGCAACAGTGCTTATCGTACTTCGCTCTGTTTCCAAGGCCATTGAGGGACTAACTTTAGCCCTGTCCTCATTAGCACTTGCATCGCAAGAAGGTAGTTTCAAATGTCCAACAGTATGGGTATTGCCAGCGTCTTCGTCCTGTCTTCCCTGTTGTTGTCGCCCCTGGCCATGGCCGAAGAATCCCCCGCTTTCGTCGCCCGTAATGCCGAGCTCGCCGCGGTCCATCAAGAAGCCCGCGAAGCCGTAGCCGCACAGCAGACCGATGCCGTAAAAGACGCAAAACAGACAGCTTCCAAAGTGTCCAGCGACGTTAATGCCGATAGCTGATCGACCGCTGTACCTGCTCCCGATTTCCCTTGGCTACGCCATGGGCACCGCTGGTGCCGATATGTTAGCCTTTTAAAGCCGCTGCCAATCAGCGGCTTTTTTTATGTGCTTTAACTATCAGCCCCGCTGTAACGTCCCTAATAAAAAAGTTGCACATTCAAAAATAAAAACTGCCCCACCGTCAGACCAAAGGAGCTAGTACCGGTGCCTTCCGCGTTTCGTTTTACCCCGCTGTTCATTGCATTGACTGCAACGATTCCCACCGCCGCCCAGGCAGATGAAGACAAGGCTGATGGCTTCATCGAAGGTTCTTCATTCAACCTGCATTTTCGTAATGCCTATTTCAACCGCGACAACCACAACGCCGGCGTGCGCGACACCCGCGAGTGGGGCCAGGGCGCGGTTGCACGCTTCGAGTCCGGCTATACACCGGGCGTGATCGGCGTTGGTGTGGACGCCCATGCCATGCTGGGCCTCAAGCTCGACGGCGGTGGCGGCCATGCCGGCACCAGCATTCTGCCGACGCATGTGAAGGACGACGGCGAACTGGGCGCGGCCCCGCATTCGTTCTCTACCGCAGGCGCAGCGCTCAAGCTCAAAGCGTTTGACACTGAACTCAAGGCCGGTGACCTCTTCCTCACCAACCCAGTGATCGCTGGCGGCGAAACCCGCATGCTGCCGCAGACCTTCCGCGGTGTAAGCCTGACCAACACCAGCGTCGACGGCCTGCTGCTCGAAGGCGGCCAAGTCAGCTTCACCAAGCCGTACAACCAGAGCGGCCACCGCCGCATCGACACCTATTACGGCTCGCTGGACGAACATGACAAGAGCAAGCACCTGAACTGGGCGGGCGCGTCCTGGAGCGGCACGGAAAACATCACCGCCAACCTTTACGCCGCCGAGCTGAAGGACATCTGGAACCAGTACTACGCTGATTTTGACTACACCTACGTGGTCAACGACCTGGTCAGCCTCAACCCGGGCGTGCACTTCTATCACACCCAGGACACCGGCCAGGCCCTGCTGGGCAAGATCGACAACAACACCTACAGCGTGCATTTCACCGTCAACGCCGGCTTCCACAGCGTCACGGCCGCCTACCAGCGGGTCAATGGCGATACGCCGTTCGACTACATCAACCTGGGCGACAGCGTGTACCTCGACAACTCGCGCATGTACTCGGACTTCAACGCCCCCAACGAGCGTTCGTGGAAGCTGCAGTACGGCTATGACTTCGCCGGCCTGGGCGTCCCCGGCCTGAGCACGACGCTGTCGTATTCGCGTGGCGAGGCAGACCTGACCAAGGCTGACCAAGGCAACACGCACTACGACTACTACCGCGCCGATGGCAAGAATGCCATGCACTGGGAGCGTGACCTGGACGTGAAATACGTGTTCCAGGAAGGCGACTTCAAGGACCTTTCGGTGCTGGTGCGTTATGCCGCACACCGTGGCAGCCAGGGTTATGCGTCGATCGACAGCAGCAGTGACAACGATGAACTGCGCGTGATCGTTGATTATCCGCTGAACGTGTTCTGACCCGCTCCTAGTTTCATTGACTTAGCGCAGGCCCAGTGGGAGCGGGCTTGCCCCGCGAACACCGGCGCAGCCGGTGCCAGGCACCGCCTGAGGCTATTCGCGGGGCAAGCCCGCTCCCACCGGATTGAAGGCAGGATTGCGACCACTGTTCTCTGCACCACCACGTGATTCCGTCGGACAAATCTTGTCCGACAATCCCCTCTTCCCTAGAATGTCGCCGCCGCGAATGGCCCTGCCTCAGCAGTAGCGAGCATGCTCACCCGATCACCGCGTTTCGCACTCTACAGGTCGCACCCCGAGCTGATCCTCAACCTGGGCAGTTGCCTCGCCGTGCTCGCCATCGTGGCCATCGTCAGCTACCTGCTGGCCCGTGAGCGCGACAGCGTCGAGCTGTCGGCCATCCGTTCTTCGAACAACATCGTCCAACTGATCGAAAGCGATATCCTGCGCAATGCCGAACTCTACGATCAGTCGTTGCAAGGGCTGATCTGGGCAGTCGGGCGCAAGGAGCTGCCTGAAGTGCCTGGCGTGTTGCGCCAACGCCTGTTGTTCAATGAAGCCTTCGTCGACCGCAAACGCGGTGACGTACTCTGGCTCGACAAGCAAGGTAACGTGGTGGGCGATTCCACCAGCGCCATACCGCGCCAGGCCAACTTCGCCGACACCGGTGTGTTCAAGGCCCATCAACACAACGCCAACCTCGGCCTGCTGGTCGGCCCGCCGTTCAAGGCCAAGCTGGGCGACCTGGACTGGTGCATCAGTTTCAGCCGGCGCATCCCCGGCCCAGACGGCGAATTCGCCGGCCTGGCAGCGGGGGCCCTGCGCCTCTCGTACTTCAGCGAACTGTTCAAGCGCCTGGACATCGGAGATGACAGCAGCATCAACCTGTTCAATACCGACGGCCAGTTGCTGGCCCGCCAGCCGACCCGCCCGCAAGACCCGCTGATCGGCACCAATTACGCCGAGCGGCCCAACTTCAAGCGCATCCTTGGCGAGCGCAGTGGCAGCTTCACAGCCCTTTCTGCCACCCACGGCACCTCGCGCATGTACACCTTCGCCCGGGTCGCCGACCTGCCGCTGATCGTGTTGGTGGTGCACTCGGCCGACGAGGTGTTCCAGTCGTGGCGGCGCACTGCGATTCTGGTCAGCGTGGCCACCGGCGTGCTGTGCATCGGCATCCTCTGGCTAACCTTGCTGCTGGGCCGCGAGCTGCGCCGCCGCCACGAGGCCGAACAAGGCCTGGCCACCCTGGCCGCCACCGACAGCCTGACCGGGCTGGCCAACCGCCGCCGGCTGGATCAAGTGCTGCGCCAGGAGTGGGCACGCGCGCAGCGCAACCACAAGCCGTTGGCAGTGCTGATGGTAGATGTGGACCATTTCAAGGCGTTCAACCAGCGCCACGGCCACGCGGGTGGCGACCATGCCTTACGCGAAGTGGCGAAGTGCATCGAGGGGTGCATCAGGCGTCCGGCGGACCTGGCGGCACGCTATGGCGGGGAGGAATTTCAGGTGATATTGCCAGAAACCGATCTGGCCGGCGCCACCCTACTGGCCGAGCGCATTCGGGCCAGCGTCGCGGCCCTGGCGCCCTTTGCCAATGACACCCGTGCCGTCACGGTCAGCATCGGCATCGGCCTGTACGAAGCAAACCCCCAGCACGATCTGACGAGCGTGCTGGGGGCTGCGGATGAGGCGCTCTACCGGGCCAAGGCCAATGGCCGTAACCGGGTAGAAGGGCCTAGCGACTAGGAACGAGCGCGGGCGGCGTTACGCAGCGCTTTCACTTGGTCGTGGTTACGTTGCACACCTTGCAGTTGTTTTTCCACCAGGGTGTAGCTCTGATCGCTGGCGGTACGGCCCAGTTTGACCAGTTTCTCGCGGGCTTCCTTGTAAGCTTTCAGGGCATGATCCTCGCCCCGCTCGACTTCATTCAGCACGGCCTCTTCATCCTTGCCGGTGACCATCGCCTTGAGGTTGACCCAACCACGGTGCAGGTCGCCGCTGATGCTGGTGGAAGTCTCAGGGTCGCCACCCAGGCGGCGCACTTCGCTTTGCAGTTCACCGGCGGCATTGGCGCACTCACCGGCGCGCTGCACGAAGAAGGCTTTCAGCTCTGGGTTCTTGACGTCATCGGCCGACGACTTGAAGCCTTTTTCGCCATCCTTGCTGTATTCGATCAGGTCGTTGAGCACATCAATTACGTCTTTGTTGGGGTTGCTCATTTCACGAACTCCTTGGCAGGTGATAGTCATCTGTAATGGAGCAGCGTTCGTGCCAACCTAAGACAGAAAAATAAATCGTTATAAATCAATAATTTGACTAATGAGAAGGATGCACTCGAAGCGGCGTTCTGCATGATTGCCGCTTGGGCCTTCGTGCAGATTGCAGTATGGTCGGCGCTTTTAGACTGCCAGGTGCGTCGATGAAACCGGAAACCCTCGAACTGCTGGTCACCCGGACCATGCCCTTTGGCAAATACCAAGGCCGGATCATCGCCGACCTGCCGGGCGACTACCTGGCCTGGTTCGCGCGCAAAGGCTTCCCGGCCGGGGAACTGGGCGGGTTATTGGCGTTGATGCATGAAGTCGATCACAACGGGCTGATGGACTTGCTAGAGCCGTTGCGGCAAAAGCATCGGCGCTAATAGCGCCTCATTGGGTGCTGTAGGAGCAGCCTTGTGCTGCGAAAGGGCCGGTATGGCTGAACACTTTTTTAGGCGGTGATGGCCTCTTCGCAGCACAAGGCTGCTCCTACACAGTACGCGACGGGGTGGGTTTAACCCTTCACCGGCGCGACAGCCAGTTCCACTTGCTCGCTCTTCTTGATCACCGCATACACCACGGCCGTCAGCAAGCTGCCGGCGACGATCGCCAGCAGGTAGAGCAACGCATGGTTGATGGCATTGGGGATCAGCAGCACGAACAGGCCACCGTGCGGCGCCATCAGCTTGCAGCCGAAGTACATCGACAGTGCACCGGTCAAGGCACCCCCGGCGACACTCGCCGGGATCACCCGTAGCGGGTCCTTGGCAGCAAACGGGATGGCACCTTCAGAGATGAAGCACAGCCCCAGTGCCAACGCGGCCTTGCCCGCCTCGCGCTCACTCTGGGCGAACTTGCGCCGGGCGAGGAAGCTGGCAATGCCCAGGCCGATTGGCGGCACCATGCCGGCGGCCATGGTCGCCGCCATGGGGGCATAGCTCGACGAGGCCAGCAGGCCCACCGAGAAGGCGTAGGCGGCCTTGTTGATCGGGCCGCCCAGGTCGACACACATCATGCCGCCGAGTACCAACCCCAGCAGGATGGCATTGGTGGTGCCCATGCTGTCGAGGAACTGTGTCAGCCCTTCGAGCATGGCCGCCACCGGCTGGCCAACCACGTAGATCATCACCAGGCCCGTGAACAAGCTGGCCAACAGCGGAATGATCAGGATCGGCTTGAGCGCCTCCAGGCTGCTCGGCAAGCGTGCCCAGCGGGCAATGGCCTTGGCGCTGTAGCCGGCGAGAAAACCGGCGATGATGCCGCCGATGAAGCCCGCGCCCAGGGTGCTGGCCAGCAACCCTCCGATCATGCCGGGCGCCAGGCCCGGGCGGTCGGCGATCGACCAGGCGATGTAGCCGGCCAACAGCGGCACCATCAGTTTGAACGCCGCCTCGCCGCCAATCTGCATCAACGCTGCCGGCAAGGTGCCCGGCTCTTTGTAGGCCTCAATGCCGAACACGAACGACAAGGCGATCAGCAGCCCCCCCGCCACCACCATCGGCAGCATGAACGACACCCCAGTGAGCAGGTGCTTGTACACGCCGGTCTTTTCACCCTTGCCGGTAGCGGAGGCCGACGCGGCATCTGCAGCGTTCTCGACCTTGCCTTCAGCCAGGGCCTTGGCCAGGGTGGCACGTGCCTGCTTGAGCGCGATGCCGGTGCCGCAGCGGTAAATGCGCTTGCCGGCAAACCGTGCGGTGGGGACTTCGATGTCGGCGGCCAGCAGCACCACGTCGGCTTCGGCGATGGCTTGGGCGGACAGCGGGTTGCGTGCCCCCACCGAGCCCTGGGTCTCCACGGTGAGTTGATAGCCCTGCTGCTGCGCGGCCTGCTGCAAGGCTTCGGCAGCCATGAACGTGTGCGCGACGCCGGTCGGGCACGCCGTGACCGCGACAATCCGCACGCCAGCGCCACTCAACGCTGCCGGGCTGTCGGGCGTATCCGCCAACAGTTGGGCGTTGGCCGCCGCCTCGTCGAGGAAACCCTCACGGTCGGCCAGGGCCTGGGAAGGCGTGCTCTGGTACACGCGCTTGCCGACGAAGCGGGCCAAGTCGATCGGCCCGGTGCTTACTACCAGTACCCAATCGGCCTCGGCGAGCTCGGCTGCCGTCAGTTGCCGCTCGGGGTGCTCGGCGTCCTGCACCTCGACACGGGTGCTCCAGCCACGGCGCTGCGCAGCTGCCGCCAGCAAGCGCGCGCTCAGCACACTGGACACCTGGCCGTTGGGGCAGGCGGTGACAATGGCAATGTTCATCGGCAACCCTCTTGTTGTTCTGTCAGTTGCACGCCGGCTTCAAGGCGTGCCAGTTGCTCGCGGTCACGTATGCCAAAGCCGACCTGGGTGACGGCCTGGGCTGCGATGGCGGTAGCGCGGCTCAAGGTCTGCGCCGGCGCCTCGCCACGCAACAGGCCGTCGACCATGCCAGCCACCAGCGAATCCCCCGCGCCCACGGTGCTGGCCACCCGCACCGCGGGCGGCTGGGCATGCAGGGCGAGGTCGCGGGCGAACCAGCTGACGCCGTGCTCGCCGGCCGACACCACCACATGCTCGATACCGCTGGCCAGCAGCCGCTCGGCAGCCGCGCGTTGCTGCGCTGGGGTTTGTACGGCCAGGCCCAGCACCTCGCCCAATTCCTCGGTGTTGGGCTTGACCAGCCAAGGCGCACTTTGCAGGCCGACACGCAAGGCTTCGCCGCTGCTGTCGAGGGCGACCTTGAGGCCTTGGGCTTTCAGTTGCTCGAGCAACTGGCGGAACCACTCGGGGCTGATACCGCGTGGCAGGCTGCCGGCCACCACTACCGCGTCATGCCCTGGGGCGATCTGTTCCAGCTGCTGCAGCAACGCGGTACGGGCGGCTTCATCGACTTCTGGCCCCTGGCCGTTGATATCGGTCACGCGGCCGTCGGCTTCGACCAACTTGATGTTGCTGCGTGTTTCGCCCGGCACGCGGACAAAACAATCGGCAAAGCCGCGCCAGCCGATCAAGGCCTCAAACGGCTGCAGGTTGTCCTGCCCAAGAAAGCCGCCCACGGTCACGCTGTGGCCAAGGTCAGCCAAGACCTGGGCAACGTTCAGCCCTTTGCCCGCCGCATCGCTGTGCTGGGCCTGGCTGCGGTTGACGTGCCCCGGGCGCAAGGTATCGAGGCTGATGGTGATGTCCAGCGCCGGGTTCAGGGTAAGGGTGAGGATCTTGGCCATCAGTAACGCTCCACCAGCGCGCGAACCGCCGCGGCGCTGTCTTGTTGCAAGGCTTCGCGCGCCAGGGCGCGGGCCGTTTGGTGATCGGCCTGGCGAACCAGGGCTTTGACTTCGGCAATGCTGCGGGCGGCGACGCTCAACTCGTCAACATCCAGGCCAAGCAGCACGGCCACCGCCTGCGGGTCGGCGGCCAGCTCACCGCACACGCCCACCCACTTGCCTTCGGCATGGGCAGCGCGCACGGTCATGTCGATCAGGCTCAATACGGCCGGGTGCAGGCCGTCGGCCTGGGCCGACAGGCTCGGGTGGCCACGGTCGATGGCCAGGGTGTATTGGGTCAGGTCGTTGGTGCCGATGCTGAAGAAGTCGACTTCGCGGGCCAACTGCGGCGCCAGCAGGGCTGCCGAGGGCACTTCGACCATGATCCCCAGTTGCAGGTCGGCCACTGGGATTTCCTCACGCAGGCGCTCGACCATGGCCCGCGCTTCACGCCATTCGTGCACCTGGCCGACCATCGGGAACATGATCCGCAGCGGGCGCTGGTCAGCGGCGCGCAGCAAGGCGCGCAACTGGTCTTCCATGACCTGCGGGCGCTGCAACGTCAAACGCACGCCGCGCACGCCGAGGAAGGGGTTGTCTTCGGCAGCGATCGGCCAGTACGGCAGCGGTTTGTCGCCGCCGACATCTAGGGTGCGCACCACCAGGGGCCGCCCATCCAGGCCATCGAGCACGCGCCGGTACTCGGCCTCTTGGGTGGCAACGTCAGGTGCCTGGGGGTGGGCCATGAAGATCAGTTCGGTGCGCAGCAGCCCGACGCCTTCCGCGCCCTGCTCCACCACCTTGTCGATACCGCTGCTCTCACCGATGTTGGCGAAAACCTCGACGGCATGGCCATCGCGGGTGACTGCCGGTTCATGGCGATGGGCCCAGGCAGCCTGCAAGCGCTGTTCGCGCTGGTCGCGCTCGGCCAGGGCGCGCTGCAGCTCGGCGGCCGCTGGCGCAACACTGACCACACCGCGTTGCCCATCGAGCAGCAATGGCGTGCCGGCTTCGAGCAGCAGAATCGCCGCACCGGCGCCGACCACTGCCGGAATGCCCAGGGCGCGGGCGACAATGGCGCTGTGGGCCGTCGCGCCGCCTTGGGCGGTGACGATACCGGCGACCCGGCTCGGGTCCAGCCTGGCCACATCAGAAGGGCCGACCTCGGTCATGACCAGCACATAGGGTTGTTCGGGCTCGACTTGCGCCTGCACGCCGCACAACTGGGCCAGCACGCGCCGGCCGATGTCGCGCAGGTCAGCGGCCCGTTCGGCGAGCAAGGCGTCATGCAGCGACTCTTGCTGCCGGGCAGCTGCCTCGATCACGGCCATCCACGCCGCCGGGGCGCTTTCGCCCTGGGCCAGGCGCTGCTCGACATCGTCGGCCAACGCCGGGTCGGCGAGCATCTCTTGGTGGGTGACGAAGATCTCGCCGATGGCCTTGTCGCTGCGCTGCACCAAGTTGTGCAACTCGCTGTTCACCGTTGCCAGGGCCTCGCGCAGCTTGGCCCGTTCCTCGGCGAGGGATTCACCGCGCAAGGGGTAATCGATGTCGCGCTCGACGCAGACGTGCGCCGGGCCACTGGCTATCCCAGGCGCCGCGCCCACACCCTGGATCCGGCTGCCTGCGGCGGGTGCCTGAAGCACTTCGAGCGGCAGGCTGGCTAGCGGTGCGGAGCTTTGTGGCAGCGGCTCGACGTCCTCGCCCAAGCCTGCTTCGATGGCCGCCAGCAGCGCTGGCAAGGCATCGGCGGCGATGGCCGGTTCGGCAATCAGCTCCAGCTCCTGGCCACGGCGGGCGCCGAGGCTCAGCAGCTTGCTAAGGCTCTTGACCGACACCGCCGGCTGCACGCTGTCGGTCAGCCGCACACGGATTTCGCCCTCGAAGCCTTTGGCCAGTTGCGCCAGCACCTTGGCCGGGCGGGCATGCAAACCATGGGGGTTGGCCAACGCGATGCGCGCGCTGGGCCAATCCGCCGGCGCCTCACCGCCCAGCACCTGCAGCACCGCACGGCTGCTGGTGGCCTGGTAGAGCATCTGCCCGCGCCCTTCGATCAGCACTTCGCACAAGCGCTCGAGCAACGCCTGATGAGCGGCGCCGAGGCTGGCCAGGCAGAACAGGCCGTTGAGCGGCTGATCGCGATAGCGCAGCGGTTGCTGCGGGGTGATGAACGCCAGGCCCGGCTGACGCACCTGGCGCTCGCTGTGCAGCCACCACAGGCCCTCGCCCAGTGGCAGAGGCTCGGCCTGCTGCAGCACGGCGGCAAAGCCACTGTCGACGCAACCGGCGCGCTGCAGCAGGCGCGCACCGCGCCAGGCCAGCTCGTCGAAATCTTCGGCCGGCAGGTTCAAGCCAACCAGTTGCGCATCCAACGCCAACGCCTGTGGCGCGCCTTGCAACAGTTTGAGCAAGGCCTCGGCAGAGCTGGCCCGGCGCAGCGCCTCGGCCAGGTCGGTCTCGCCCAGGGCACGGGTCAGCAATTGCAGCAGACGCAGGTGTTCATCGGAACGGGCGGCGATGCCGATGGCCAGGTAGACCATTTGGCCATCGCCCCAGTCCACGCCTTCGGGGAACTGCAGCAAGCGCACACCGGTGGTGTGGACCAGGTCGCGGGTCTGCGGCGTGCCATGCGGGATGGCAATGCCCTGCCCAAGGAAGGTCGAGCCTTGCGCCTCGCGGGCCTGCAGGCCTGCGAGGTAGCCCTCGGCGACCAGGCCATCGGCCACCAGCTGATCTGCCAGCAGGCGCAAGGCGTCGGCCTTGTCCGCAGCCTTCTGGCCCATGGCTATTTGCCCTGTGGCGAGCTCGAGCATGCCCTTCTCCTTTTGCAGTGCCCAGGTGGGGTACTGAGGTATTGTTGTCGAAAATGGCCAGTTGAACAGCCTTGCGCAGATGGCAGCCGAGGCAGAAAATTTGGCAGCTGAAACGATTAATCTGACCAGACGGCCACGTTACTCGATAATCTCCCGAGGAAAAAGCCCCATCCTGTCGGACAATTGCGACAATGGTCGTCTGCGCGCGAGCGCAGCTCCGGGTCAAACTATCCGGTCTGGCCTCGCAGCCAGCCCCGGTAATAACAAGGAAAATTCGGTGAAACTCAGCGATATCGCCCGTCTGGCCGGTGTGTCCGTGACCACTGCCAGCTACGTCATCAATGGCAAGGCCGAACAGCAGCGCATCAGCAGCAGCACTGTCGAGCGCGTGCGTGCAGTGGTCGAGGCCCATGGCTTCACGCCCAACCCGCAAGCCGCCGGCCTGCGCAGCCGACATACCCGCACATTGGGCTTCATTCTCCCGGATCTGGAGAACCCCAGCTACGCCCGCATCGCCAAGCAGCTCGAGCAAGGCGCCCGGGCCCGTGGCTATCAGTTGCTGATTGCCAGCAGCGATGACCAGCCGAACAGCGAGCGCCAGCTGCAGCAACTGTTCCGCGCCCGTCGTTGCGATGCCCTGTTCGTCGCCAGCTGCTTGCCTGTGGAAGACGACAGCTACCGTGAGCTGCAAGACAAGGGTCTGCCGGTGATCGCCATCGACCGTCGCCTTGACCCTGCACATTTCTGCTCGGTGATCAGCGATGATCGCGAGGCCAGCCGTCAGCTGGCCGCCAGCCTGCTGAGCGCAGCCCCGCGCAGCATCGCCCTGATCGGCGCCCGCCCGGAGCTTTCGGTCAGCCAGGCCCGTGCCGGCGGCTTCGACGAAGCCCTGCAAGGCTATGCAGGTGAAGTGCGCCGTTATCAGGGTGAGGCGTTCAGCCGTGAATGCGGGCAGCGCCTGATGCAGCAACTGATAGACGAACAGGGTGGCCTGCCGGATGCCCTGGTAACCACCTCCTACGTGCTGCTGCAGGGCGTGTTCGACACCTTGCAGGCGCGCCCCGCCGACTCGCGCCAGCTGCAGTTGGGCACCTTCGGTGACAACCAGTTACTCGACTTCCTGCCGCTTCCGGTCAACGCCATGGCCCAACAGCACGGGCTGATCGCTGCCACTGCGCTGGAGCTGGCCCTGGCAGCTATCGAGGAAGAGCGGTACGAGCCCGGCGTGCACGCCATCGGCCGAACCTTCAAGCAACGCATCCCAGCGGCCTGAACATGCGCCTGATCGACACCCACACCCACCTGGACTTCCCCGACTTCGACGCCGACCGCTCGCGCCTGCTGGCCAATGCGGCGGCGCGCGGGGTAGAACGCATGGTGGTGCTGGGGGTGTATCAGGCGAATTTCCAGCGGGTGTGGGACCTGGCCTGCGCCGACACGCGTGTGGTTGCGGCCCTGGGCTTGCATCCGGTTTACCTGGACCAGCATCGCCCAGAGCACCTTGCCCAGCTGCGCGACTGGCTGGAGCGCCTGCGCGGCGACCCGCGCCTATGCGCCGTGGGTGAGTTCGGGCTGGACTACTACCTGGAAGCATTGGACAAGGATCGCCAACAGGCGCTGTTCGAAGCACAACTGCAGATGGCCTGCGATTTCGAGCTGCCGGCCTTGCTGCATGTGCGCCGCAGCCATGCCCAGGTGATCGCCACGCTCAAGCGCTACAAGCCAGCCCGGGCTGGCGTCATCCATGCCTTTGCAGGCAGCTATGAAGAAGCGCGCGAGTACATCAAGCTTGGTTTCCGCCTGGGGCTTGGCGGGGCGGCTACCTGGCCGCAGGCAGTGCGCTTGCGCAAGACCCTTGCCCGGCTGCCGCTGGACAGCGTAGTGCTGGAGACCGACGCGCCAGACATGGCCCCGGTGATGTACCCCGGGCAGCGTAATAGCCCGGAACACCTGCCGGAGATTGCCGCAGCGCTGGCTGAGGTGATCGGCATAGAGGTGGACGTGTTGGCTGACGCCAGCAGCAAGAATGCCTGTGAGTTATTTGGCTGGTAGCTGCCTGCGGTGGCCTGCACCGGCGCTATTCAGCTGTAGGAGCAGCCTTGCGCTGCGAAGAGGCCATTACCGCCACAGCCTCTCTACAGCCAAACCGGCCTCTTCGCAGCACAAGGCTGCTCCTACAGAGATAGCTTGATTAAACCCTGAACGCCCCGATCAACCGTTTCAACTCCACCACCTGAGCAGACAATGCCCGGCTAGCCTCCTCGGTCTGGCAGGCGCCTTGAGTGGTGTCCTGCGCGGCGCTGTTGATCGCCACGATGTTCTGGTCGATGTCATGCGCCACGGCGGTCTGCTGCTCCACGGCAGCGGCAATCTGCTGGTTCTGCTCGACGATACTGCCCACCGCACCCAGAATATTGCCCAACACCTGCTGCACCCGGCGCGTTTCATCGACGGTGCCAGCGGCCATCTGGTGGCTGCTGCCCATGGCGCTGACCGCCGCTGCGACCCCCTCCTGCAAGCGCTGAATCATCTGCGCGATCTCTGCAGTCGAGTCCTGGGTGCGCCTAGCCAAAGTGCGCACCTCATCGGCGACCACCGCGAAGCCTCGGCCTTGCTCCCCGGCGCGCGCTGCCTCGATCGCGGCGTTAAGTGCCAGCAGGTTGGTCTGCTCGGCAATGCTGCGGATCACTTCAAGCACCCGCCCGATTGCCTGGCTGTCACTGGCCAGCTGATTGATGGCCACCACGCTCTGGTCGATCTCGGCAGCCAGCCGGTCGATGCTGCCTTGCTGGCGTTGCACCAGGCCGCGGCCACTGGCGCTTTCATGGTTGACCTGCTGCGCGCCATCGGCCGCCAGCGCCGCGCTGCGTGCGACTTCCTGAGCAGTGGCGCTCATCTGGTTCATGGCCGTGGCCACTTGCTCGATTTGCTCACGCTGGCCGCTGACTGCCTGATTGCTCCGCACTGACACCGCCAACACTTGGCTGGCCTGTTCTTCGACGGCCACCACGGTGCGGCCAACCTGGTCGATCAGGCCACGGATACGCTGCACGGTGTCGCTGAAGCCTTGCCCCAGCTCGCCCAACTCGTCGCGGCTGCGGGCCTGGAAGCTGACCGTCATGTCGCCGTCGGCGACCTTGCCCATCGCCTTGCCAAGCTGGCGCAGGGTCGCCCGGGTCGAGACGTAGAACCCGCTGTACAGGTACACAATCAGCGCGAACACACCCGCCAGCACCGCCACCAGGCCGATCATGCGCCACTGTTGCTCGCCCAGCCGGTTTTGTAGTTGCCCCTGCAGGTGCATGAGAATGGCCTCGTTGAGGCGGTAGGTGTGCTCCATCAGCTCATGGGTTTGCTGATAGAACGCAGGCCAGGGCGCATCCAAGGTCTCGGCCACCACCACCTGCGCTTCGAATAACGCAGCGGCCTGCCTGACCGTCGCCTGGCTGGCCTGGGCGCTGCTGGCCAGGGCCGCTTTGGCCGCGGGGTCACTGCCCAGGGCGTCCTCCAAACGCAGTGCGTAGTCGGTGGCCAGGCGCTCGAGGCGCTGCAGCAAATCCTCGAAGCGCGCGATGCCGGACGAATCCATGAAGCCACGCCCCAGGGCAATGGCTCCCATCGCCTGCCCGTCCGCCAGGGCCTGGGTCACCTGCGCCGTCGCCACACCAAGCAGGTCGTTCAGTTGCCGCACCGAGGTTTGGCTGTCCTGGCTCAGGCCAGATTGGCTGGCCACCAGGCGGGTCAGCACCTGGGCCTGGGCGAGCAAGGCGTCGAACAACGCCGTTTTGTTCTGCAGCGAGGACTCTTCGCGGGCGCGGGCAAAGGCATCGGCCAAGTCCTCGCGCTTGGCTTCCAGCTGCGGGTCGTCGCTATGCAGTGCCTGGAGATGCTTCTGCACGTTGCCCTGCAACGAAGCAATACGCGATTCGACATCACCGGCCTGGCCCGACTGGCCGATCACGGCATTGATCTGCAGGAGGCTGCCCAAGCTTTCGAAGCCTGCGCGCAGGGCCAGGCTTTCGCGCAGGGGGTCGATGCCCTGCAGCTCGGCGCGGGTGGCCTGAAACTGCTGGTATGCATCGCGTACCAGGTAGCCGCTGATGACCAGCATAGGCAGGAAAAACAGGACGCTGACAAGGCTGAACTTCTGACCGAAGCTCAGCCGGTTCATCAGTGCGATGGCCGGATAAAGCAGACGCTTCACGGGGCACCTCCTTGGATTCTTATTGTTCTACGGGGTAGCACAGTGCCACGTGTATACCGCAGATCGAATCGGAGGTTTGTAACTTATGGTTAAGCCCCGGTAGGAGCAGCCTTGGGCTGCGAAGAGGCCAGTTGCATCCCGAAGATTCAGGGGTGGTGCTACTGGCCTCTTCGCAGCACAAGGCTGCTCCTACAGGGCACGTGTTACGGCGGTGAGGTCAGACCAGCACCGTCCATAACGCAAACCCGGCATACCACAGCACCGCGCAGCGCAGCAGCAATTCCCAAAGGCTGTCGAGCCGACTTAGGCCGCGCTGGCTGTCTTCTTCCTCGGGGATATCGTCGGCAATCCGCCCGACCCTGGCCACCAGGTGGCCGGCGCTGATGTGCCAGTTCAGGAGTTCGTGCAGCATCACGCGGGTCACCGCGACGAAGTTGCCGACCAGCGCGAAGCTCAAGGCCATCACCCGCACCGGCAGCCAGTCCATGATGTGCCGCAGTTGCTCGGCACGTGCCTTGAGCGCGGGCTGCTTGCTGTGCTCGCCGCACAGCGCCAGCAGGCGATAGGCCAAGGCAGCGCCTGGGCCGAGCACGAAATACCAGAAGATCACGGCAAAGAAGCTCTGATACGCCTGCCACAGCAGGTAACCCTGCACGCGCACCAGCAGGCTGTGAGGCTCGTCGGCCACCAGGCCCAGGTCGCGCTCGGCCACGTGCAAGGCGGCCTGATCGTCACCCCGCCGCCAGGCATCGCGAAACGGCCCAAGCGCCGCTTTCGCATCGCCGCGGCCCAGGCTGTAGATCAACACCAGCAGGTGCACCGGCAATGCCAGCAGGCCATAGGCGACAGGCTCCAGCACATACAGCAGCAGGGCCAGCACCGCTACCGGCGCCAGCACCAGGATGGCCAACGTCCACCACGGCTGTACTTTCCCGCTGCGCTCCAGGCGCACCAGTTCACCGAGGAAGAAACCATCGCGCTGTATTCGATGGCGCAGGGCCGAGAACTTCTCGACCCACAGCGCCAGCAGCAAAACCAGAAAACTCATGAGTTGTCCTCGTTATCCTTCACGGTTTGGCGATAACGGCCCCAGTCGAAAGCCGGGCCTGGGTCGGTTTTGCGCACCGGTGCTATGTCGCTGTGGCCCTGGATGCGCTCAAGGCTGATGACCGGCCAGGCGTCGCGGATCTGCCGGGTCAGCTGCGCCAGCGTGGCGTACTGGGCATCGGTGTATGGCAGGTCGTCAGTGCCTTCGAGTTCGATGCCGATGGAGAAGTCGTTGCAGCCCTCGCGCCCGTCGAAGCACGAGACACCGGCATGCCAGGCGCGGTCGAGCAACGACACGAACTGGGTGACGCCGCCATCGCGCTCGACGAACAGGTGCGCCGAAACCGTCAGGTGGCAGATGCTCTGGAAATAGGGATGTTCATGGGCGTCCAGGCGGTTCTGGAAGAATGCCTGAACCTTGCCGGTGCCGAAACACGCCGGCGGCAAGCTGATGTTGTGAATCACCAGCAGGGAGATCGACTCGCCCTCGGGGCGCGCGTTGAAGTTGGGCGACGGGCAGTGGGTGATTCCGTGGAACCAGCCGGTGGCACGGTCCAATTGCATGGGGCAGATCCTGAAAAAACGCCGGGTACAGAGCAGCAGTATGCCCTGCGTCCGCGGCCGTTTGCATGTGAATCATTGTAATGATGACTCAATGGACCTGCTGTTGCCGCAGCCCTTCGAGCACCGACTCCAGCGCCCGCTCGAACAGCGCGCCGTCATCGAGCACCCGCACCTCTCCCCGGTGCAGCGCCTGGGCGAGGCTGCCGGTGTTCCACTCACGCACTTTCATGCCCGTGCGATTGGCGAACACCAGCCGATCGTTGCTGTCGATACGCGCCACCAGCTTGCAGCGCAATGGGTCGTCTTCATCGAACACTTCGACCCAGCTGCCGATACGCAGGCGCTGCACCTGGCGCAATGCCGAGGCATTGCCGTCGACAAGGTGCAGGGGGGCGCAGGCGGGCTCTTCGGCAAGGGCCAGCACGATGTCCTCGTCCACCAGCACCTCGTCCAGCACGGGCGGGCCATCGGCCCTGTGCCCGTCGGACGCCGAGCAAGCGCGCAGGTGCAATTGCTCAAGCTGCTGGAAGAAATCACGGGTGGCGGTGGAGTCCAGCGCCACGCCTGCCAGGCCTTCGCGCAAGGCCTTGAGCAGGCCGGGCACCTGTTGCAGCAGTTGCTGACAGGCCTGCGGGTCGTGGTGCGGGGCGATACTGGCGAGCAGCGTGTCCAGGGTGGCCAGGCCGTTGCGCCATGCCTCGGACCCTTCGCCCTGCTTGAGCCACGCCAGCAGCAGCACCTGGCTCCAGGCCTGCACCAGCATCTGCACCACCACGTGCGGCAGCACCCGCCCGCGCAGACGCTGGTTGAGCACCTGCTGCACCTGCTGCCGGGCCTGCAGGGTACGCGCCCGGCCCTCTTCGGCGTCGCGGGTACGCTGCTCCAGCAACTCGTTGCGGCGCCGCTCGTCCTGGCTGAAGGCGAGAAACTCGTCGAGCAGCTCGGCGAACAGGCTGGCTTCATCGGTGAAGTCGTTGAGCAGACGCTGAACGATACGTTCCACCCGTACATGCAAACTGTCGCGCAGGCCTTCGGCGCTGCTCTGCCAACCGATCGCGGCACCTGCGATCTCGTTGAGCAAACGCCGGGCCGGGTGGCTGGCGCGGCTGAACAGCCCCTTGTCGAGCAGCGCGACCTTGAGCAGCGGGATGTGCAAACGCGCGATCAATGCCCTTAGGCTGGCGGGCAAGTTGTCGTCGTTGTGGATGAAATCGAACAGCAGGCCGATCAGGTTGATCATGTCTTCATCGGCCGTGGCGATGCGCCGACGCGTGCCACTGCGCACACTGACGCGCAACAACAGTTGTTCCAGCTGCTGGCCTAGCGCGAAGTCATCCGCCGCCTGCGTGGCGGGCACATAGTGCTGCAGGTGCGAAAGCAGGCGCAGCAGGTCGGCGGTGCTGATCGGCTGGGCAGCAGCCACCCGCTGCAAACGCGGCGCGATTTGCCCACGCGCGGGGGCCAGAAGCGTTTGCAGTGAAGCAAAATACGCTTGCCCGGCACTGTCCGCGCCCAGCGCCCCTTGCGCCTCCAGGCTGGACGGCCGGCGCCCGGCGCTCAGGCACCGATCCTCGGCGCGCCGACGCGGCGCAGGCTGCAGTTCGGGCAGCACACCGGCTGCGGCCAGCAGCTGGTTAGCCTCTGCATAGAGCACCTCCACATCACGCAACACATAGCGTTCAAACAGCTTCAAGAGGATCAGCTTGACCCGCAGCCCGACCCCCAGGTTGCGACCCGCTTCGAGGAAATAGCCGCACAGCGCAGCGGGGCCCACAGGGTTTTGCTGCTCGCCCACCGGGCGATCGAGCAATGCCTGCAAGCGCAAGCCCAGTTGCTGCAGGGCAAGGCCGTCACGCGAGAGCACCCGCGCGACCATGACGTCGATGGCGGATGCACGCTCGCGCTGCGCCTTGTTGCCTGAACCCTGCGCTTCACCCAGGCCGCCCAGAGGGTCTGCCCGGCCGAGGCTGGCGAAGGTGTGATGGAAGGTATCGAGAAAACCGCGCTCGATGCTCTTGCGCTTCAGGCGCACGTCGCGCATCGCTTCGAAATACAGGTTCTGGTCGCAGCGCTCAGCGGCCTTGTCGGCCATCTCGAAGAGGGTGACGTCGGTGTTGTCGAACAAGGCCTGCAGGCCTTGGCGCAATTGCAGCGCGGCCTTGTCGCGCACTTGCAGGAGCAATACCGGAAGGCAAGGCAGAGGCGTGCGCGCCCCTCGGTCGATGGCTGCCGCCAGGGGCACCACCTTGCCTTCTTTATGCATCCCTAACTCCTTGCAGGCTTGCTTGCCCCACGGGCAACGAATCGTCAAAGCTATGACGCCAAATACTGGTCACTATTATCGGCAAAAAAACGGACAGCTGCCAGCGCCGTTTCGCTTGCTGGGAAATGACCCTGTATTCGGCCAGGTGCTCAGACGGGCCGACCAAAGGTCACCGGCCATGGCCCTGTACACACCGCTCCCCTGCCCTATAATCGCGGGCATCTAGCTTGTGGAGCCGACCATGCCGAACCTACGCCTCGCCGACCTGACCGCTGAAATCGAAGCCAACGTGCGCCGTGCACTGTTGGAGGACATCGGCAGTGGCGATATCACCGCGCAGTTGATCCCGGCCGAACGCCTGGCCAAGGCGACCATCATTACCCGCGAGGACTGCGTGATCGCTGGCACCGCCTGGGTCGACGCCGTGTTCCGCCAGCTCGACCCACGGGTGGCGGTGCACTGGCAAGTGGCCGATGGCGACCGCGCGCTGGCCAACCAGCCGCTGTTCCACCTGGAAGGCCCGGCACGCTCGCTGCTCAGCGGTGAGCGCAGCGCACTCAACTTCCTGCAGATGCTGTCGGGCGTCGCCACGCGCGCACGCTTTCTGGCCGACCTGGTCGCAGGTACCCAGGTGCGCCTGCTAGACACCCGCAAGACCCTTCCCGGCCTGCGCCTGGCGCAGAAATACGCGGTCACCTGTGGCGGTTGCGACAACCACCGCATCGGCCTTTACGATGCCTTTCTGATCAAGGAAAACCACATCGCCGCCAGCGGTGGCGTGGCCGAGGCAGTGGCGGCAGCGCACCGCATCGCCCCTGGCAAGCCGGTGGAAATCGAAGTGGAAAGCCTGGATGAACTGCGCCAGGCCCTGAATGCGGGTGCGGATATCGTCATGCTCGACGAGCTGACCCTGGATGAAATGCGCGAAGCGGTGCACATCACTGCGGGCAAGGCCAAACTCGAGGCCAGCGGCGGCGTCAACGAGAGCACCTTGCGGGTGATTGCCGAGACCGGCGTCGACTACATCTCCATTGGTGCCATGACCAAGGATGTGAAGGCCGTAGACCTGTCGATGCGTTTGAGCCTCTGAGAGACCTCTTCGCGGGTAAACCCGCTCCCACAGGATCACCGCAGGCTTGAGTAATGTGCGCCCCCTGTGGGAGCGGGTTTACCCGCGAAGAGGCCCGCACAGGCGCAGCAAATCTCAGGCATAAAAAAACCGGCCAGATGGCCGGTTTTTTTCGGGCGTGGATCAGAACGCGGCGTTGGCCAGGCCGTCCAGGTAGCGCTCGACGTCCAGTGCGGCCATGCAGCCTGCGCCGGCCGAGGTAATCGCCTGACGGTAAACGTGGTCCGCCACGTCGCCCGCAGCGAACACACCTTCGACGTTGGTGGCAGTGGCGTTGCCTTCGCGGCCGCCGTTGACCACCAGGTAGCCGTCCTTGAGGGTCAGCTGGCCTTCGAACAGCGAGGTGTTCGGGGTGTGGCCAATGGCGATGAACACGCCGTCGACCTTGATTTCATCGCTGCTGCCATCGTTGTTCTTCAGGCGCGCACCGGTCACGCCCATGTTGTCACCCAGTACTTCGTCCAGGGTGGCATTGAGCTTGAGCTCGATCTTGCCTTCCGCCACACGGGCGTTCAGCTTGTCGACCAGGATCTTCTCGGCGCGGAAGGTTTCGCGGCGGTGAACCAGGGTCACTTTGCTGGCGATGTTGGCCAGGTACAGGGCCTCTTCAACGGCAGTGTTGCCGCCGCCGACGACCGCTACCGGCTTGTTGCGGTAGAAGAAGCCGTCACAGGTAGCGCAGGCCGAAACGCCCTTGCCCATGAAGGTTTCTTCCGACGGCAGGCCCAGGTAACGAGCGCTGGCGCCGGTGGCAACGATCAGTGCGTCGCAGGTGTAGGTGCCACTATCACCCTGGAGGGTGAACGGCTTGTTGGCCAGGTCGACAGCGTTGATGTGGTCGAAGACGATCTCGGTCTCGAAGCGCTCGGCGTGCTCTTGCATGCGCTGCATCAGGGCTGGGCCGGTCAGGCCATGGGGGTCGCCCGGCCAGTTGTCGACTTCGGTGGTGGTGGTCAGCTGGCCACCGGCCTGCATGCCAGTGATCAGCAGCGGTTTGAGGTTGGCACGGGCGGCATAGACTGCGGCGCTGTAACCGGCAGGGCCGGAACCGAGGATGATGACGCGCGAATGACGTACTTCAGACATGTCGAACTCCTGTCGAGCCGGCCGCACGGGGCCAGCATCGGTGTGCCGGCGGTGCCAGCTGGAATTTAAAAAGGACCCACGCAACCTTGGGGAAGGCTACAACGCGTCGATCCAAAACCTAAAAGTTGAGCGCACTGTAGCGAGGTCGCAAAGATTAAGGAAATATCCTTCGACAATCCACCTCATAGGCATCGTCTATCCAGCAATTTCATTCACGAAAATCGCCCTGACGCTTTTGTTACAGCCGGTTTCGCCAACATCGCCCGCCTTTCGTCGGCGCGACAAACTCGGTAAGGTCAGCGCGTTTTCCTTCTGTTCGGAGTGTCTCGATGCAAGCCCCTGTCCTCTCTGGCCCCCAGTACCTGCGCGAAGGCCTGAAACTGGTGCTGAGCCCGAACCTGCGGTTGTTCGTGCTGTTGCCCCTGGCGGTCAACCTGCTGCTGTTTGGTGGCCTGATCTACTTTGCCGGCCATCAGTTCAGTGTCTGGGTCGACGCCCTGATGCCAACCCTGCCCAGCTGGTTGAGCTTCCTCACCTACATTCTGTGGCCACTGTTCGTCGCCTTGGTAGTCCTGATGGTGTTCTTCACCTTCACCCTGGTGGCCAACGTCATTGCGGCGCCGTTCAACGGCTTTTTGGCGGAGAAGGTCGAAGTAGTGGTGCGCGGCCAAGACAATTTCCCTGCCTTCAGCTGGGCCGAACTGGTGGCCATGGTGCCGCGCACCTTGGGTCGCGAGATGCGCAAGCTGGGCTACTTCCTGCCACGGGCCATCGGCCTGTTCATCCTGTCGCTGATCCCGGTGGTCAACGTGGTCGCTGCGCCGCTGTGGCTGATCTTTGGTGTGTGGATGATGGCTATCCAGTACATCGACTACCCGGCGGACAACAACAAGATGAGCTGGCAGGACATGCTCGCCTGGTTGCGCCAGAAGCGCTGGCAATCGCTGGGCTTTGGCGGCATCACCTACCTGGCGCTGATGGTGCCGGTGGTGAACGTACTGATGATGCCGGCCGCGGTGGCGGGGGCTACGTTGTTCTGGGTGCGTGAACGCGACTAAATCCAAACGCAGCCCTGTGTAGGAGCAGCCTTGCGCTGCGAAGAGGCCAGTACTGACAATGCCTATCTGTTGCTAGTACTGGCCGCTTCGCAGCACAAGGCCGCTCCTACCGTCATTGACCGAGCCGGCTGGAAAACTGCCCCACTACATCCACCACTCGCTTCGCCCCCTCCTGGATTTCGACGATCACGTTGCCGGTTTCATCGGCCAACGACAGCCCCTGCTCAGCCTGACGCTTGCTGGTGTCGATAATCGCCACCGCAGCCTGGGCCAATTGCTCGTTCTGCTGCACCACCCGGGCAATCTCTTCGGTGGCTGTGCTGGTACGCGAGGCCAGCTGGCGCACTTCGTCGGCGACCACGGCAAAACCGCGCCCCTGCTCGCCCGCTCGGGCCGCCTCGATGGCAGCGTTGAGCGCCAGCAAGTTGGTCTGCCCGGCAATGTCACTGATGGTCTTGATGATCGAGCCGATCACCCGCGACTGGGTGTCCAACGCCTGAATGCCCTCGGCGGCCTCTTGCATCGACGACTCCAGGCCACGCATGACGTTTACCGTCTGCGTGACTACGTCGGTGGCCTTGCGCGCACTGGCGTCAGTGCTCAGCGAGGTGTTGAAGGCGATGTCCGCCGCCTCGGCAACCGCCTGCTCCTGGTTGACCTGGTCGGTGATCACGGTGGCGAACTTGACCACTTTGTACAGCACATCATGGGCGTCGAAGATCGGGTTGTAGGACGCTTCCAGCCAGATTACCCGGCCATGGGCATCGATACGCTTGAAGCGCTCAGCCACGTATTCGCCACGGCGCAGCTTGTCCCAGAACGCCTGATAACCCGACGAATTGGCCTCTTCGGGTTCGCAGAAAATACGGTGATGCTTGCCGCGGATCTGTTCTAGGCGATAACCGACCGACGTCAGAAACCGTTCGTTGGCGGTCAGGATGGTGCCATCAAGGCCAAATTCGATGACTGCGGTAGAGCGCATCAGGGCCTTGATCAGGCTTTCGTGCTCACGGGAGGTCTCGATGGTGCGGGTGAGGTCGCTCGAGTGCAGGGTGAAATACTTGATGCGCCCTTCGCTGTTCTTGACCGGCTGCAGAATCGAGCGCAACCAGGCTTCCTGGCCATTGCCGCGCAGCAGGCGGAATGCCCCGTTGAGGTGCTCGCCCCGGCTGATCGCGCTTTTCATGCGTTGGTAGAAGTCGAGCGACTTCACGTGGGCCGGGACAATGTCCTCGAGTTTGCGTCCAAGCAATTGGTCGGCACGGTAGAGCATCTCGCTCTCGAAGTTGCCGTTGACCATCTCGATCCGTCCTTGGGGGTCGAGTTGGAGCACCAGCATCTCGCTGTCGAGGCTGCACTTGACCTGTTCGACCGACAGCAGGTCTTCGCGCAATTGCTGGATTTCTTGCTTGAGCTTGTTGTTGAACATTACCGCTCTCCTGGAGCGCAGCACGTAATCGAATGCATCTTCATCGGCTGCCACTGCTAGGTTCTTGAGCGCCGCCCACGCAAATATTCACACAATTGAAACAGCCGGCAATCAGGCGTCATTTGCACGTCACAAGGCCGTCACATCGGCGCAATGATGCAAGCGGAAACTTTTTGTCATGAATACACCCGCCCTACGTATCACCCTCGTCAGCGAAACCTTCCCCCCCGAGATCAATGGTGTCGCCAACACCCTTGGCCGCCTCAGCGAAGGGTTGCGCCAACGCGGGCATGACATCGAGATCGTCCGCCCCCGCCAAGCCGGCGAGGAGCCTGTGCACAACGATCCGCAGCTGATGCTATGCCGCGGTTGGGCGTTGCCCGGCTACCCCGGCCTGCAATGGGGCGAAGTGTCGATGCACCGCCTGTTGCGGCGTTGGCGCAGGCAACGCCCGGATGTACTGTACATCGCCACCGAGGGGCCTTTGGGGTTGAGCGCATTGCGTGCGGCACGGCGCCTGGGGGTGCCGGTGGTCAGCGGGTTCCATACCAACTTCCCGCAGTATTCCGGCCAGTACGGCTTGGGCTTGCTGGCACGCCTGCTCACCCATTACCTGCGCTGGTTCCATCGCCGCACGGCAATCACCCTGGTGCCCAGCGTCAGCCAGCGCCTGGAGCTGGAGCGTCGTGGTTTCGAGCGCCTGGACCTGTTGGCCCGTGGCGTCGACGCCTGCCTGTTCAACCCGGCCCGGCGCAGCCAGGCGCTGCGCGAAAGCTGGGGGATCGGCCCAGACGATATCGCCGTGCTGCATGTCGGCCGGCTGGCGGCGGAAAAAAACCTAGGGGTACTGCGACCGTGCCTGGATGCCCTGCAGAAGACTTATCCACACAAGCGCTTGCGCCTGATCGTGGTCGGTGACGGCCCACAGCGCGCCACCTTGCAGCAGCAAGTGCCTGATGCCGTGTTCTGTGGTGCCCAGCGGGGCGAGGTGCTGGCCGAGCACTATGCCAGCGGTGACCTGTTCCTGTTCCCGAGCCTGACCGAAACCTTTGGCAACGTGGTGCTCGAAGGCATGGCCTCAGGCTTGGCGGTGGTCGCCTATGATGAGGCAGCGGCTGCCCAGCACATTCGGCATGGCCATAGGGGTGCGTTGGCGATGCCCGGCGACCAGGCGGCCTTCATCGATGCCGCTTGCTGGCTACTGGAAGAGGAAGAAACCCTGCGCCGGGTGCGCCTGAACGCACGGCAGCACGCCAGCCGACAGGGCTGGCCGGCGATTGTCGAGCAGTTCGAAACCTACCTGTGCAGTGCTTGCAAACAACGCACAGGCGACACGCAAAAAGCTTCAGGTGCTGCACTGGCGATCAAGCCAGGTTCGACAGCGCATCGCGGCTGACCTTCAGCCGCCGCGCGCGCCCATGCTTCAGCCCAGCGCCTTCTCGATGGCCTGAACCACGGCTGGATCATCCGGCGCAGTGCGCGGCGAGAAACGCGCCAGCACGCGCCCATCCTTGCCCACCAGAAACTTTTCGAAGTTCCAGGTGATGTCGCCTGGGAACTCAGCGCCTTCCCCCGCCAGCAGGCGATACAGCGAATGGCGGTGCGGCCCGTTGACCTCAAGCTTGGCGCCCAGCGGGAAGCTGACACCATAGTTGAGGCTGCAAAACTCCTGGATCTCTTTTTCGCTGCCTGGCTCCTGGCCGGCAAACTGGTTGCACGGCAGCCCCAAAACGCTAAAGCCTTTGCCCTTGAACTGCTGATGCAGCGTCTCCAGCGAAGCGTATTGCGGCGTCAGGCCACACTTGGAGGCAACATTGACCACCAGCACCACTTGGCCCTTGAACGGTGCGAGGGGCAGTTCCCCGCCGTTCAGCGCCTCCAATTTCAGGTCGTGAAAAGCACTCATGATGTAATCCCCTCTCAGGTTCCCGATGGCCGCAGGGCGAAATGCGCCCAATAAAAAGGCGCTCGTCCAAGCCGTCCACCTCCCGTTGGGAAGGCAAATCGGCTTGCCCGAGCGCCTGGCGACTCTCTGAGCTTAGCGCAGAAAATCAGTGGTGATGGCCACCTTCACCGTGGATGTGACGGTGCGCGATTTCTTCTTCGCTGGCGTCACGCACGTCGACAACCTTGACCTGGAAGGTCAGGCGCTGGCCGGCCAGCGGGTGGTTGCCGTCAACGGTGACGTCGTCGCCGTCGATGTCGCGAATGGTGACGATCTGCATCTGGCCATCCGGCGCCGACGCGTGGAACTGCATGCCGACTTCCAGCTCGTCGACGCCTTCGAACAGGCTGCGGTTCAGGGTGCTGACCAGCTCGGCCAGGTATTCACCGTAGGCGTCTTCTGGCTCGATGGAGACGTTCAGCTCGTCACCGGCCTGCTTGCCTTCCAGGGCCTTTTCCAGGCCCGGGATGATGTTGCCGGCACCGTGCAGGTAAACCAGCGGCGCGCCACCGGCGGAGCTGTCGATGGTCTCCCCGGCGTCGTTGGTCAGGGTATAGTCGATGGAGACAGCCTTGTTGGCGGCGATCAGCATGGGGCAAGACCTTTTGCAAAAGTATGTAGAGCGGACAAGTGTAACCAAGCCATCGCCCGATTGCGAACGCGCCTCGGCCGAGGAACAGCCCATCAGTCGGATCACTGGCTTCCATCAGGACGAAGAAGGCCACTGGGTGGTCGAGTTGTCGTGCGGCCACACCCAGCACCTTCGTCACCAACCCCCCTGGCAAGCGCGCCCTTGGGTGCTCGATGCCGAGCAGCGCCAACAGCGCATCGGCGAGGCTTTCGCGTGTGGCTGGTGTGCACAGGCAGCCGATAGCGCTACCCTTGGCCGTTGATTCCTTGCACCGCTTTAATTCGAGAAGCACGCATGCAAACTTTTTTCATAGCGCCGACCGACTTTGGTGTCGGCCTGACGTCGATCAGCCTCGGCCTGGTGCGCACCCTTGAGCGCGCAGGCCTGAAGGTCGGCTTTTTCAAGCCGATCGCCCAGCCCCACCCGGGTGACACCGGCCCGGAACGCTCCACCGAACTGGTCGCACGCACCCACGGCATCAAGCCGCCCATGCCGCTGAGCCTGGCCCACGTCGAGCGCATGCTCGGCGATGGCCAGCTGGACGAGTTGCTGGAGGAAATCATCCGCCTCTACCAGCAAGCCTGCATCGGCAATGACGTGGTCGTGGTCGAAGGCATGGTGCCTACCCGCCACGCCAGTTACGCGGCGCGGGTCAACCTGCACCTGGCCAAGAGCCTGGATGCCGAGGTGATACTGGTTTCGGCGCCCGAAAACGAGGTACTCAGCGAGCTGTCCGGCCGCGTCGAACTGCAGGCCCAGCTGTTCGGCGGCCCCCGCGACCCGAAAGTGCTCGGGGTGATCCTCAACAAGGTGCGCACCGACGAAAGCATGGCGGACTTCGCCACCCGCCTGCGCGAACACTCGCCACTTCTGCGCGGCAACGACTTCCGCCTGCTCGGCTGCATCCCTTACCAGCCCGAGCTGAATGCCCCACGCACCCGCGACGTGGCCGACCTGCTGGGGGCCCAAGTGCTCAACGCGGGCGATTACGAGCAGCGGCGCATGAGCAAGATCATCATTTGTGCGCGCACGGTGGCCAACACCGTGCCGCTGCTCACCCCTGGCACCTTGGTGGTGACCCCGGGTGACCGCGACGACATCATCCTTGCCGTAAGCCTCGCGGCGATCAATGGCGTTCCCCTGGCCGGCCTGCTGCTGACCAGCGACAGCAAGCCCGACGCACGCATCCTCGGCTTGTGCCGCGGCGCCTTGCAGGCCGGCCTGCCGATTCTGTCGGTGAGTACGGGTTCGTACGACACGGCCAACCAGCTCAATTCGCTGAACCGCGAGATCCCGGTGGATGACCGCGAGCGTGCCGAATTCATCACCGACTTTGTCGCCAGCCACCTCGACGCTGCCTGGTTGCACCAGCGCTGCGGCACGCCACGCGAGTTGCGCCTGTCGCCTGCAGTATTCCGCTACCAACTGATCCAGCGCGCGCAGCAGGCCAACAAACGCATCGTCCTACCAGAAGGCGCCGAACCGCTGCTGGTACAGGCGGCAGCGATCTGCCAGGCCCGTGGCATTGCGCGTTGCGTGCTGCTGGCCAAGCCGGAAGAAGTCGAAGCGGTCGCCCGTGCGCAGGGCATTACCTTGCCTGCGGACCTGGAGATACTCGACCCTGAGTTGATTCGCGGGCGCTATGTCGAACCGATGGTCAACCTGCGCAAGAGCAAGAACCTCAACGCCCCGATGGCCGAGCAGCAGCTGGAAGACCCGGTGGTGATCGGCACCATGATGTTGGCCCTGGATGAAGTCGACGGCCTGGTGTCGGGCCTGGTGCACTCCACCGCCAACACCATCCGCCCTGCCCTGCAGCTGATCAAGACCGCGCCAGGTGCCAGCCTGGTGTCCTCGGTATTCTTCATGCTGTTCCCCGAGCAGGTGCTGGTGTACGGCGACTGCGTGATGAACCCGCACCCAAGTGCCGCAGAACTGGCAGAAATTGCCCAGCAGAGCGCCGAATCGGCACACACCTTCGGCATCGCGCCGCGGGTGGCGATGATCAGTTATTCAAGCGATTCGGCGAGCGATGAAGAAGTCGACAAGGTGCGTGAAGCGACCCGCTTGGCGCAGGGCGCCGCGCACGATCTGTTGATCGATGGGCCCTTGCAGTATGACGCGGCGGCCAACCCGGCCATTGCCCGCGAGCTGGCACCGAACAGCCCGGTTGCCGGGCGTGCCACGGTGTTCGTGTTCCCCGATCTGAATACCGGCAACACCACGCACAAAGCGGTGCAGCGCAGCGCCGATGGGGTCAGCCTGGGGCCGATGCTGCAGGGGTTGCGTAAGCCGGTGAACGATTTGCCGCGAGGGGCTCAGGTGGATGACATCGTGCATACCATCGCCCTGACGGCGATCCAGGCCAGCGTCGTACGCTGAATCCAGGGGCTGCTGTGCAGCCCAATCGCCGGCAAGCCGGCTCCCACAGCACTTGAGACCCACACGGTCATGTGGGAGTCGGCTTGCCGGCGATTGGGCCGCACAGCGGCCCCTGTGTTGTGGCCTTACTGCTGAACTTGGCCCTGGTCATACTGCTGGCCAGGAATCGGCTTCAGGTTGACCTCGACACGACGGTTCTGCGCACGGCCGTTAGCATCGGCATTGCTGGCGATCGGCTGGTCCGGGCCCATGCCACGTGCCGAAATACGAGAAGCATCAACACCCTGCGAAGTCAGGTAGGTGCTGACCGCTTGCGCACGGCGCTGGGACAGGTCCATGTTGTGCTGGCGGCTGCCGGTGCTGTCGGTGAAGCCAACCACTTCGATGGTGTTCTGGTTGAACTGCTTGAACGAGCCGGCCAGGTTGTTCAGCGGCGAGTAGAAGCTAGGCGCGATGTTGGCCGAGTCGGTGGCGAAGGTGATGTTGCCGGGCATGATCAGCTTGATCTGGTCACCCTGACGCTGCACTTCGACGCCAGTATTGGCCATTTGCGCGCGCAGTTCGGCTTCCTGCTTGTCGGCGTAGTAGCCGTAACCTGCGGCGGCGGCACCCACTGCGGCAGCGCCGATCAGTGCGCCTTTACCACGGTTGTTGTGGTCGATGGCGGCGCCGGCGATGGCACCAGCCAGCGCGCCCAGGCCGCCGTACTTGGCGGTCTTGCTCATCCCCGTGGAGCCCTGCGCCTGACCCTGGTTGTCGTACGGGTTCTGGCTGGCGCAGCCCGTCATCAGGGCGGCGGCGGTTGCGACGATAATCAGACGACGCATGGTGAACATGGACAAGCTCCTACTGAAATTCATAAATGCGGCAGACCGCGAATGGATCTATGCCAGCCTTGGATTGCCCAGACGGCAAAAAATTCCATGAACACCTTTTCATGCAGGTTCATGCCCGCACGAACGGGTTCTCGCGCATCTCGTCACCCAGGCGGGTATCTGGCCCGTGGCCGGTGACCACGATGGCCTCTTCATCCAGCCGGTACAGCCGCTCCTTGATCGAACGAACGATAGCCCGCTGATCGCCACCCCACAAATCGGTGCGGCCAATACCGCGACGGAACAGGGTGTCGCCGGCAATCAGCAGCTTGGCATCGGCAAACCAGAAACTCATCGAACCCGGCGTGTGCCCTGGGGTGTGCAAGGCCACGCCACAACCACAGGCCAGCGCCTCGTCATCACTCAACCAGCGATCTGGCGGCGGCACCGGGGTGTAGGGCACGCCGAACATCTGGCATTGCATCTCCAGGTTGTCCCACAGCGACTGGTCGTCCTTGTGCAGGTGCAGCGTCGCGCCGGTCAGCTCCTTGAGCTTGCCCGAGGCGAGGAAGTGATCGAAGTGCGCGTGGGTGTGGATGATGCTCACCAGGGTCAAGCCATGGGCCTGCAGGCGCGCGAGGATCTTGTCCGGGTCACCGCCTGGGTCGACGACGATGGCCTTTTTGGTCAATGGGTCGCCGATCAGGGTGCAGTTGCACTGCAGGGGGCCTACGGGGAAGGTTTCGCGGATGAGCGCTGACGGTGTCATTTCCATGGGTGAACACAGGAACCAGTTAATCGAAGAGGGTTTGTACCCGAGCGAGCGCGTCGAGGACGACGACATCGGGAACGGTTTCAACATGCTTGGCACTTCTGGCTTCAAGATCCACAGTGCGAATCTGGTTGCAGAGCATGACACCTTGCGTCTGCGTGCCTGCACCGCTGAGGGTAACGGCAAACCCTGCATGCCTTGCGAAATCGCCACCTTGGGAAATAGGGACAATGACCGCAAGGCCCGAGGCGTTGAAGGCTGCCGGCGTGAGCACCAATGCAGGTCGCCCGGCGCCCTGCTGCTCTCGGCCAACGGTGGGGTCGAGGTTGACGCGAACGATGTCGCCTCTAGCGAACTTGGCCCGCTTCACACTTCCCGCCCCACTGGGCGCATTGCGTTCCAGTCGGCCATGTCCGCTGGCTCCGGTGCGGTCAGATCGCACTGCGCCATCAATGCTTCAAGGGTGTATTTGGGTTTGGTTCTGAGGGGCTTGAGCACCATCGTGTCGCCGGCCGTGTCCAGGCTCAGCGTCGAGCCGACACCCAGCTGCATCTGCTTGAGCACCGCTGCGGGCAGACGAATCGCCGCGCTGTTGCCCCACTGCTGAATCTTGATCTGCATAAGTATCTCCCAAGGTAGATACATAGTAGAAACCCTCCAAGTGATTGCAAGTGAAATGTAGAAACGTCGTATCTACACTGTCACTCGCCTGGCTTTAAAAAAAGCCCTGTAATCACAAGAAGGAAATGCCTCACATCGTCTTGGGAATCGACGCTGAGGCAGCATTATCAGGTAATACCTGATCAGGTGAACTGGCCGCGCAAAAGCTTACGGCAAGAACAACCTGAACAACCCGCCCCCCAGCGCCCCGCCATTGGAAATTTCAATCCGCCCCCTCACCCCATCGCTCTCATGCAGCGCCGCGATCCTCGCAGCGAAATACAGGCCCAGGCCCGTACTGCCACTGTGTGAATCGATGCCCTGGATGAACTCTTCCTGGCGCTCAAGCATGCGCTGTGGATAACCCGGGCCGTCATCGTTGACGCAGATGACCAGTTGATTCGCCTCTTCCTCAATGCTGATCAACAACGCATGCCCGGCAAACCGGGTGGCGTTGGTGATCACGTTGGCGATCACAGATGCCACCAGCTCGCGGTCGAAAAAGCCCAGCGGGTTGTCGGTGTCGATGCGCCAGGTGGCGAGGATGTCGTTGTGCTTGAGCACTTCTTGGTGGGCGGCCAGTTGGGCTTCGATGAAGTCATCCAGCTCATGGTAGTCCGGGCACACGGGCAGCTGATTCACGCCCAGTTTGTACAACCCCAGCAGTTGCACCAGCATACCGTTGAGGTGCCGGAACTCATGTTCCATCACCCCTTGCTCGGTGCCGCCGCGCAACTCTTCAGGTAAGCGCGCCAGCCACTGGTCATGGGACTGAATCAGCGCGGACAGGGAGTTCTTGAGGTCGTGCACGGTGGAGGCGATCACCGTGGAAAAATCCAGCCCCTGATTGTCTTGATTCATGCGCCGAACACTCGGATGTGCAGTTTGCCATAGCGGTCATAGCGGTTGTCGCTGGCAGGGATACCGGCCACGCTGGTCAAGGCGTCGCGGCATTCCTGCATGATCGCAGGCTGTGGGTCATCCCCCCCGATGCGCAGCAGCGCCTGGGCGGTGTTGAGGGCGATGCTGATGTTCTTGGGTTGCAAGGCCAAGGCCTTGCGGAACAACTGCAGCGCTTCGTCGAGCTGACCTCCCTGGTAACTACGCACTCCCTGGCGGTTGAGGGTGACGGCCTCGGTGATCGCATTGAGCACCGCCGGATCATCCGTCAGCTTGGCCACCCTCTGCATCACTTTGGGGTCGTCGCCGTAACTTTCAACGCAGCTTTTGAGCACGCCGAGCGCGGCCGCTTCCTGCCCTGACGCCTGCAGCTGAGCCGCCACCGTCAACGCGGCATCGACCGAGAAAAACTGCTCCATCTTGTCCAGACGCTGCATGGCCTGCTCGGTGAGCTTGGCGGCCGTCTCGGCATCGCCGGCCTGCTGCAGGCTGGCGGCCTTCATCATACGGGCGCGTACCTGCAGGCCCTGATCTTCAGGGTATTCCTTGGCCACTTCACTGAGCACGGTGTTGATCTCGACGCGGGTACGGGCGTCGAGGCCAAAACCTGCGTTCTTGTTCATCAGCGCCTGAACCAGGCCAAGGTTGTTCTCGGCATCCTTGTAGCGCGAGCTCTGCCCCTGGTTCACGGCATGGCGGAACGCCTTGGAGGCACTTTCGAAATCTTCGTTGCCCAGCGCCAGCTTGCCCAGCGTGGACTGCCGGCGTACCGACAGCGGCGACAGGCGCACCGCCTCTTCCAGCATGTTCTGGGCGCGCTTGGTCTCGCCCTGCGCCACCAGCACTTCAGCCATACCGTCGTACAGGCCCGGCATGATCGGGAAGGCCTTCAGGGCCTGTTCATACACACCCTGGGCCTGGGCATTCTGTCCACGCTTGTGCATCAAGCTGCCCAGCGCCGAATACACCCACGGCTGCGGGCGGCTGGCGAGAATGGCCTTGAGAAACTTTTCCAGCTCGTCGAAGCGATTGAGCCCGCGCAGGGCATCGGCGCGGTAGCGCAGGCACAGGGGGGCGAAACGCGGGTCCTTCTTGCACAGCTCGGCACACGCTGCCAGCACTTCGGCCGGGCGGCCGCGGTCCAGCGCCTGGAGGATCGGCTTGAGCAAGGTCTTGCGCTGGAACAGCTTCTCGACGCGCTGGGCCAGGCCCACTCGGTTGAACGGCTTGGTCAGGTAGGCATCGGGCTCATGCTCGATGGCACTGAGAACGATGGCCTGGCTGCTCTCGGCGGTCACCATGATGAACACGCATTCATGGCTGATGTGCTTGTCGAGGATCAGGTCCTCAAGCACCTGCTGGCCGTTCTTCTTGCCGTCGCCCAGGTGGAAATCCTGCAGGATGAAGTCATAACGCTTCTGCGCGCACATGCGCAGCGCCTGCTCGCCGCTGTCGGCCGTATCCACGTCGCGCACACCCAGTTCGCGCAACATGGAACGGGTCGACGTACGAAAGTCGGTAAAGTCGTCGACGATCAGAAAGCTCTTTTGCCCGTACTGCAGCATCAACACGACCTGTATTGGGATGATTGAAAAATCGCGCAAGGCGATGCATACCACCGAATGCTGTATCGGCAGCCGGTCGGGAAAGATGAGGATAGAGCACGCAGCGCGCTAAACAACGGCCCAGTAATAGCCTCAAGCCATTACTTTAGCGGGCAAACCCCTGGTGCGGCTACTGTCAGGCCAGCAGGCCCAGCGCCTTCGCTTTGGCCACCGCCTGGGTGCGGCGCTCGACGCCCAGTTTGCTGTTGATATGGCTGGCATGGGTCTTCACGGTGTGCAGCGAGATGAACAGTCGTTCGCTGATCTGCTGGTTGGAACAGCCTTGGGCGATCAGCTCAAGCACGGCCCGCTCCCGCCCACTCAATGCCTCGCCACTGCCACTGCTGACGGCAGGTAACGGAGGCAGGCGCTTGAGCAGTTCGACCTGGACCGGGCAAGCCGAGCGCGCTGCAAGCTGCTCGTGCAGCCACTGCGGGTGTTTTTCGAGCAAGGGCTGGAACGGTTGCAGGACACCGCCTTGGGCGGCCTCGAGTGCCTTTGGCAGCAGCCCGGCAGCCTGCGCGTCTCGGCCTTCAGCGAGCAGCAGGGCGAGCCACTGGCACAGTGCACTGACGGCCAGCAGCATGCCGCCACTGGCCACGCCACGTTCGACCAGCCCTGACAAGCGCTGAACCGACGCCTCGGTGCGCAACTGGATACGCTCGAGCAATGCCTGCTGCAGTTCGATATGCAGGGGTAACAACGGGTGGAACTCCGGCGCTGCCGCCGGCTGGTCGCCACCGTAGGTCTGCCCCAGCCGCAGCAACCAGGATTCGGCAAGATCGGTGCGCCCCTGTGCCAACCACAGTTCGCACTTCACTAGGGTAATCATGGCCAGGTAGTAGATCGGTGGAACATCCCAGATGTGCATCAGCCGCTCCGCCTCGGCCAGCTCGGCGAACGCTTCGGCGAAGTGGCCCTCGCGGCCATCGAGCGTGGCAATGACGCAGTGGCCGATCAGCACGCTGATGTCTCGGCAGGCACGCGCTTCGCCAAGCCCCGCACGCAAGCGCGCACGGCCTTGGGCTGATTGCAGGCGCGACACCAGCAGGTAACCTTCGTAGAGCGTCAGCCTGGCCCGTACCGCGTACAACCGCTGCCCCGACAGCCCCTGCAGGCGCTGCAGGCCCTGGCGCACTTCGTCCAGCGCCCGCAACACTTCACCCCGGGCATGCAGCACCCGTGCTCGATCGTAATGAGCCAGGGCTTCGAACAGCGGGTTGCCGACGCGCTGGGCCAGCTCCAGGGCTTCGCGGTTCCAGCCGCGAGCATGCCAGAAGTCGGCATCGGTGATGGCCAGGTTGGACAGTGTCGACAGGCACACCAGGCGCTGGCCGTAGCGCTTGCACGGCAAGCTTTGCAAGGCTTCGCCACAGTAGGCCAGGGTACGCGCGCGATCCCCCCGCCCCCGCGCGATCACCCCACTCAGGGCCAGCCATTGGGCCAGCATGGACTTCTGTGCGGTCGCCGAGGGTGCAGGCAGAAAACGGCTGAGGTAGCTTGCCAGTTCTTCGGCCGCATCCAGCTGGCACGCCAGCCCCAACGCCCAGCTGTACAGCACGATCAGGCGCGGCGTGCTGATCAGCAAGCTGTCGGGCAGGTCCATCTTCCAGCGCAGCAACATGCCAACGTTCTGCTCGGCCAGCAGTTGCTCCTCGGAGAGGCTCTGCACCAGGCCGGCCGCCACGTCGAGGTGGCCGGCGCGCAGCGCCTGCTCAACCGCCTCGTCCAGCAAACCCTGGGCTTCGAACCAGCGGCACGCACGCAGGTGCAGACGCGCTGGCGGTTCGCTGGCCTGGCGGCTTCGCAGCAGGTCGGAGAACAGGTGATGGTAACGAAACCAGTGGCCGTGCTCGTCCAGGGGTACCAGAAACACTTGATGGGCCTGCAGGAAGCGCAGGATATCGGCGCTGTCCTGGCGGTCGCGCAGGGCATCGCAAAGCTGGGCACAGAAGCGCTCCTGGCACGCCGTGTCGTAGAGAAAGGCCTGCACGTCGGCCGGCAGGATCTCGATGACTTCTTCCAGCAAGTAGTCGCGTATCAACCCCTCGCCACCGTGCAGTGCGTGGGGCAAGGCGTGCTCATCACCGGACTCGCTGGCGGCCAGTTGCCAGAAGCGCAGCCCGGCCACCCAGCCGTCACTGCGCTGGATCAGGTTATCCAGCGCCTGGCCGCGCAAGCCGGTGGGTTGGCGGCCGATTACCGCCAGTGACTCGTCGGGTGTCAGCCGCAGCTCTTGCTCGTTGAGTTCGACCAGTTGCCGCGACAGGCGCAGGCGCGCCAGGTGCCAGTCCGGGCGCTGGCGGCTGGTGATCAACAGCACCAGGCCACTGGGCAAGTGATTGAGGAAAAACTGCAGGCAGCGGTCGAGCACGGGCCCTTGGGCCAAATGGTAATCGTCCAGCACCAACAGCAGAGGCGTATCGGCTTGCAGGTATTGGGCGAGTTCATCGAGCAGGCCGTCGATCCACTCCTCGAACGCGAAGGGCTGGTGGCGCTGGCGCATTTTCAGCAGGCCCATGGCTTGGCCACCCAATGCAGGGCAGTACTGCTGCAGGCCTTCGAGCAGCCGTTCGAGAAAACGTCCGGGGTCGGCATCGCGCTGGCTCAGGCCAAGCCAGAGGCTGCGCCAATGCTCCGGCAGGGATTCGCAAAATTCGATGGCCAGCGAGCTTTTGCCAAAGCCCGCCGGTGCGTTGACCAGCAGCAACCGCCCATTGAGGCCGGCGTGCAAACGCTGACACAACCGCGTACGCGGCACATGGCCGTCCGGCAGCGGCGGCCGGAAGAAACGCCCGTCCAGCAGGCCTAGGGCCTGGCTGGCGAATCCATGCGTACGGGACAGATCTGTCATGGCCGGCTCGTTCTGATGGGAAGACAACGGCGGTACGGATGTTTGCGAGACTAGCGGGTAATGCAGCGCATTTGAAGATGATGGGCACAATAGGGCTGTAAAAGACTACGACAAAAAGCAACAACCCTGATGGACAGAGGCTGTAGCGGGGGTTTGGTTGGGTATTCAGCAGATTTATTGCCCTCTCCCACAGGTATTTCACAGCGTTCAAGGCCAGTGCAGTACCTGTAGGAGCAGCCTTGTGCTGCGAAGAGGCCGATAAGGCTAGAGATTATCTTCGGCTGCAATGGCCTCTTCGCAGCACAAGGCTGCTCCTTGTATCTCGACTTTCCCTTCCAAAGAAGCGAAAGTTCTCGACTGATCATCGAGGGAAGGTCATGAAGCGGAGCTGCTCCGAGGGCATCGAGCCCGTATTGTAGATAGCGCTCTG
>Ga0207696_1000237_pt1 | contig 76707 bp, 72 predicted proteins | sample KBSS54metaG_FD_184403 | JGI IMG/M metagenome (GOLD analysis project Ga0207696, IMG submission 184403) | Switchgrass rhizosphere microbial communities from Kellogg Biological Station, Michigan, USA - KBS S5-4 metaG (SPAdes) (version 2) | ecosystem: Host-associated > Plants > Roots > Rhizosphere >... | reverse complement strand
TATCATAACGGTCACCCAGATAATGGTAGGTAACTGACCAGTCAAACTCATACAGCGTCCAGTCGAGCTGATATTTCACCTGCTGCTTAGCCCGGCGTACGAGCGGCTGATCGGTGCTGCCATCCCGTGCGTCGACATAATCATAAGAGAGCTGATGCGCCAGCGGCCCGGTGTCGAATCCTGCAGTCGCTTCAACGCCTTTAATGCGGGCCTGCTTAATGTTGTAGTAACGGAAAGTCGCCGGATCATTATCAATCAGATTATCGATGTCGTTGCGATAGCCCGACACACGCCAGTTTACCGGTCCGCTCAGCCCTTCAAAGCCGCCTTCCCACTGCTTACTTTTTTCAGGATCGAGGTCGCGATTGCCATAAACCGGGCTGTAAACCTGCGACAGATTAGGTGCTTTAAAAGCGGTGCCATAAGAGGCGAACGCGCGGTAGCCGGAGATAAACTCCCATGAGGCCGCCGTCTGCCAGGTGTTATGCCAGCCAAACTGATTGTTGTCGTCACCGCGTACCGCACCTTCAAGGGTGACGCTGCCAAACTGCTGCTGGCCGGTCAGGTAGAGACCGGTATTACGCTGCTCATAGCCATCTGACAAATAGTTCGTGCCCGGCTCGGTCGTCTCTTTCTGCCAGTCGACACCCGCGCTGATCGCCCCCTGCCCCACCTGCACGGTGTTGCCCCACTGCAGATTGTACTGGGTGACATCATCAAAGGTGGACGCGGCACCGTAGCGACCATTGCGCGGATCGTAGTTGATGTCTTTGGTATGGCCATAACTGGCGATGAGCTGGGTAGAGTAGAAGTCACGATTGAAGCGTAACCCGGTGTCCCAGGTCTGGCTGTAGAGCTGGCGGGTATCCGCCAGCCCGATAATATTGAAATTATTATCGTAGGTATATGAACCGTCGTAGGCGGTGCGGTTATCAAACCCGTAGCCGCGCACAAAACCACTGAGCTCATCGCTGAACTGATGCTCAAGGTTGCCATACAGGGTTTTGCTCATGAAGCCGTCGCGATCGTGCTGCGCCGGGCTAAAGTCATTGGGATAACCCGCCACCACGTCATACCCTTTGGTATAGGTGTAATTGCCTGCCAGGGTGAGCTTTGTCGCATCGCCCAGCATCTGCTGGGTTGAGCCGTCGTAGGATTGATAGCCGTTGGACCCGACGCCCGCCGTCAGCGTGGTGCCGGGTTGCGATCGGCCCGTAATGATATTCACCACGCCGCCAATCGCATCGGAACCGTAGACTGCAGAACGCGCACCGCGAATATATTCGATGCGCTGCACCAGTGACAGCGGGATCTGGCTGAGGTCAGACGAACCGGTGATGCCCGCCTGATTAAGCCGGATACCATCAATCAGGATCAGTACATGTCTCGATTCGGTGCCCCGAATAAACAGCGAACTCTGCTGCCCTAACCCGCCACTTTGCGCAACATCGACACCCGGCAGGCGGCGCATCACATCCGTCAGGCTTTTGGCCTGCCAGCGATCAATCTCATCACGTGTGACAACGGTGGTGGGTGCCAGCACACCTGAAACAGGTTCAGCAAAACGGTTGGCGGTGACTATTTGCGTATCATCATTCCCCTGAGCAAAACCGTATTGCGCCCAGAGAGAAATCGCCGTTGCGCTCAGAGCGAACAGCGAAGCAGTTTTTTTTGTCATTTTTATCGCATCCATAAGACGAAGCAGGATGCCGCAGGCCGACAATCAATAGCACGCGATGATTGTACGAGTAGCGACGTTACACCGGCAGGTCTTCGGGCTGGGAACCATAAGTGATGATGACTTCCCATCCCACAGGACAGTGTCTGCAATTGCACTCATCACGACATTCCTTACCGCTGCGCGTCAGCTCCAGATTCACACTGGATTCCCTATTAACTCGGGCTTGAGGCCGGCGTCTGCAGTCTACGGAGTGGAGATACGGAAGTCCAGACTGCCAAACATCTTCTCGCTGCGGGACTGGACATCAGCAAGTGAATGCCTACAATCGCCCGCTGGTAAGCTATTAATCAGGATTGCTCATGACACCCGAACATCTCCCCATTGAAGACTATGACGCACAGCTGGCGGAAAAAGTCAGTCGTTTAGAGACGATGATGACGCCGTTTGCTGCGCCCGACGTGGAGGTGTTCCGTTCACCGGTCAGCCACTATCGGATGCGCGCCGAATTCCGCCTGTGGCACGACGGCGATGATATCTATCACATCATCTTTGATCAGCAGACACGCGAGCGGATCCGTGTTGATCAGTTCCCGGCGGCCAGCCAGCTGATCAATCAGCTGATGCCAAAGATGATCGCCGCGATCCGTGATAACCGTACCCTGCGTCATAAACTGTTCCAGATCGACTATCTGTCGACCCTGAGCAATCAGATTGTGATTTCGCTGCTCTATCACCGCAAACTGGATGATGAGTGGCAGCAGGCAGCCGTGGCGCTGCGTGACCAGCTTCGCGCGGAAGGGCTGGATGTGCAGTTGATTGGTCGCGCCACCAAAACCAAAATCTGTCTGGATCGCGACTACGTTGATGAGTGTCTGCCGGTAGCGGGTCGCGAGATTATCTATCGTCAGGTCGAAAACAGTTTTACCCAGCCTAATGCGGCGATGAATATTCAGATGCTGGAGTGGGCGCTGGATGTGACGCAGGATTCACAGGGCGACCTGCTGGAACTCTACTGCGGTAATGGCAACTTCTCGCTGGCGCTGGCACGCAATTTCCGCCGCGTTCTGGCGACTGAGATCGCCAAGCCCTCTGTTGCGTCAGCACAATACAATATTGCCGTGAACCAGATTGATAACGTGCAGATCATTCGTATGGCGGCGGAAGAGTTTACCCAGGCGATGAATGGCGTGCGCAGCTTTAATCGTCTGGAAGGAATTGACCTGACCAGCTACGAATGCGAGACGATTTTTGTCGATCCGCCGCGCAGCGGACTGGATGAAGAGACGGTGAAAATGGTGCAGGCGTATCCGCGCATCCTTTATATCTCCTGCAATCCGCAGACCCTCAGCGACAATCTGCAGACGCTGGCGGAAACGCACGATGTGACGCGGCTGGCGCTGTTTGATCAGTTCCCCTATACCCACCATATGGAATGCGGTGTCCTGCTGACACGTAAAGCGTAAACAAAAACGGGAACCCTGAGGTTCCCGTTTTTTTATCACTACTGATTACGCTTGCGCTTAAAACGCGTCGCAATCCAGAACACCAGCGCTACCATCAGAACGGTGGGAACGAAGTTGGAGCCAATATCCGGGTATTCTGCCCGCACCAGCGCGCTATAAACCAGAATCCCCAGCAGGAAAAACGCCGCTGCCAGTCCTGGCATACCGTCCGGCATATTGGTGTTGAGGTAACGCTGATGCAGACACCAGGCCGCCAGACCCAGCGCAATCAGCGGAAAAATCGAAAATGGAACAAAGGCGCTGAACAGCACAGAAAACGAGCCGTTAATTGCTAAGCCGGTAATAAAAGCCAGTACCAGTGTGCTTTTATCGCGAGTACCTGGGTGGGTCATGGACTGATCCTTACTCATTGCTCTTCGGGTTTTTCCAGGGTGGCCGCCAGTCGCTCTTGCTCCCGGCGGTACCAGTAATAAGCGCCTTTGGCGATCATACGCAGCTGTAACACCAGCCGATCCTCAAGCTTACGTCGCTGCTCAGCATCAACATCCAGTGCTTCTGCACCGGCGCTGAAAACAATGGTCACCATCGCTTCAGCCTGCGCTTCGGTAAAACTGCGCGGCATGCGATTTTCGACCTCAAGATAATCGGCCAGTTCAGCGATAAAGTGCTGAATTTCACGCGCCACGGCGGCACGAAAAGCGGCAGAGGTGCCGGAACGTTCACGCAGTAACAGGCGGAAAGCGTTGGGATTGTTGCCGATAAACTCCATAAAGGTCGACACCGACGTTTTAATGATGCTGCCGCCTTTGGCAATACGCTGGCGCGCCTGGCGCATCAGCTGTCGCAACATCAGCCCGCTTTCATCTACCATCGTCAGGCCAAGCTCATCAACATCCTTGAAATGACGATAAAAGGAGGTAGGTGCAATCCCTGCTTCACGGGCAACCTCCCGCAAACTCAGACTGGCAAAACTGCGCTCGGCGCTGAGCTGACTGAAGGCGGCTTCAATCAGTGTACGTCGTGTACGTTCTTTTTGTTGCGCTCTGACGCCCATTCTCTCTGCCTTTAGCGGTGTTAAGCAGGCACTATATCAAAATTTTCAGCGTACAGATTGGCAATCTTTGTCACCGCCTGTGAACCTCACTCTTTGTCAAAATGTGATGAAAATCGCTGATAGAATTCAGAAGTGCGCGACGAGATGTTAGAATCTCGTTGTAAAAATGTATAAATAATAGGACGTATCGGTATGCAAAAGTCTTACGATTACGATGCCATTGTGATTGGCTCAGGGCCCGGCGGTGAAGGGGCGGCGATGGGGCTGGTAAAACAGGGAGCGCGCATCGCCGTGATCGAACGCTACCACAACATCGGCGGCGGTTGTACGCACTGGGGCACCATCCCTTCTAAAGCCCTTCGCCACGCCGTCAGTCGCATTATTGAATTCAACCAAAATCCGCTCTACAGCGATCATACCCGACTGCTTCGCTCCTCTTTTGCCGACATTCTCAATCACACTGAAAACGTGATCAGCCAGCAGACAGCCATGCGTCAGGGCTTCTACGAGCGTAACCGTTGTGAACTTTATCAGGGCGATGCGCATTTTGTTGATGCCAACACCATTGAGATTGAGCAACCGGATGGCACGCGTGAGACGCTGACGGCAGAGAAGTTTGTTATCGCCTGTGGTTCACGACCTTACCATCCTGACAATGTCGACTTTACCCATCCACGCGTTTATGACTCCGACTCTATTCTCAATCTGCACCACGAACCAGGCCACGTCATAATTTATGGCGCGGGCGTGATTGGCTGTGAATATGCGTCGATTTTCCGTGGCCTGAACGTCAAAGTTGACCTGATTAACACCCGCGATCGCCTGCTGGCGTTTCTTGATCAGGAGATGTCTGACTCTCTCTCTTACCACTTCTGGAACAGCGGCGTGGTGATTCGTCACAACGAAGAGTTTGAGAAGATCGAAGGGGTGGAAGATGGCGTCATCATGCATCTGAAGTCGGGTAAGAAAGTAAAAGCCGACTGTCTGCTTTACGCCAACGGCCGTACCGGCAACACCGATTCGCTGTCGCTGGAAAATGTGGGCCTGGAAGCGGATGGTCGTGGCCTGCTGAAAGTGAACAGCATGTATCAGACGGCTCAGCCGCACATTTATGCCGTCGGAGACGTGATTGGCTATCCAAGCCTGGCCTCAGCCGCCTACGATCAGGGCCGTATTGCCGCTCAGGCGATTATCAAAGGGGAAGCGTCAGCGCACCTGATTGAAGATATCCCAACCGGGATTTACACCATTCCGGAAATCAGCTCCGTGGGTAAAACCGAGCAGCAGCTGACGGCAATGAAGGTGCCTTACGAAGTAGGCCGCGCGCAGTTCAAACATCTGGCGCGAGCGCAGATCGTTGGCATGAACGTTGGCAGCCTGAAGATTCTGTTCCATCGGGAAACCAAAGAGATTCTGGGAATTCACTGCTTTGGTGAACGTGCCGCCGAGATTATTCACATCGGTCAGGCGATCATGGAGCAGAAAAACGGTGGCAACACGATTGAGTACTTCGTGAATACCACCTTTAACTATCCGACCATGGCCGAAGCCTATCGCGTTGCGGCGTTAAACGGCTTAAACCGCCTGTTTTAACGCGGCGTCGAAATAGTGCTGCATGTGGGTTTTAATCGCCTCTGCCAGCTGTTCATAACGGCTGCGCAGAGGTGAACCCGGTCGATAGACCAGCGCAATTGTACGCTGTGGCACCGGTTTGTAGCAGGTGAGATAGCAGACGCCATCGCGGATACGCTCCGGTGGGACTGCCAGCGCCGGTAGCAACGTAATCCCGCTGCCTGCCGCCACCATATTGCGCAGCGTCTCAAGACTGGTCGCGCGGAAATGGGTATCTTCATCGGCGCCCGCCTCAAAGCAGAACCCCATCGCCTGGTCACGCAGACAGTGCCCATCTTCCAGCATCAGCAATTTCTCGCCTGCCAGATCGGACATAGGTACCCGGTCGCGATCGCACCAGGGATGATCGGCATAGACTGCCAGCTTCATCGGCTCATCAAACAACGGCACTTCGATAAAGGCCTGACTCTCTTTGACCAGCGCGATAATCGCGCAGTCCAGCTTGCCGCTATCGAGCTGTGCCAGCAGTTGCTGCGTCTGCGCTTCGTGCAGATACATCTCCAGTTTCGGGAATGTCTGGTGCAGCGTCGGGATAATCTGTGGCAATAAGTAGGGCGCGGTAGTCGGGATGAGGCCGATATGCAGCGGACCTGACATCGCTTCCCCTTGCTGACTGGCCATCTCTTTCAGCACTTTCACTTCACGCAGCACCGTACGCGCCTGATCCACCAGCAGCAAACCTGCCTGGGTGAACAGCACTTTACGGCTGGTGCGCTCCAGCAGCATCACACCCAGCTCATCTTCCAGCTTACGGATCTGCCCGCTTAACGTCGGCTGACTGACATGACACGCATCCGCAGCACGGCGGAAATGACGGTGTTCAGCAAGCGAAACCAGATATTCAAGATCACGAATATTCATTATTACCCTCCAAGCCACGATAGACCGTGGCGATAGATAGAATAGCAATGAACGATTGGCCCTATCAAGGGTGGTTGGGAATAATGCGCACATCAAATGGAACGCGGTATGTCAGGAGAAAAAAATGTTTGCAAGTCAGGAAGGTAAAGCTATTCCGTCAGTGACTTTTCACACACGTCAGGGCGATCGCTGGGTCGATGTCACCACTGAAGCGCTGTTTAAAGACAAAACGGTCATCGTTTTTTCACTGCCGGGCGCATTCACACCGACCTGCTCCTCCAGCCATCTGCCGCGTTACAACGAATTAGCGGGTCTGTTTGCCCAGCAGGGTGTGGACAGCATTCTGTGCGTCTCGGTGAATGACACGTTTGTGATGAACGCCTGGAAAGCAGAACAGCGCGCAGACAACATTACCTTTATCCCTGATGGCAACGGCGAGTTTACCCGCGGCATGGAGATGCTGGTTGAGAAAGCCGATCTCGGCTTTGGCCCACGTTCATGGCGCTACTCGATGCTGGTGCGTAACGGCGTGGTAGAGAAAATGTTTGTTGAGCCCAACAAGCCGGGCGACCCATTTGAGGTCTCTGATGCCGACACCATGCTGCGCTATCTGGCGCCCGAGTGTAAAGCTCAGGAGTCGGTCTCAATCTTCACTAAACCTGGCTGCACCTTCTGCACCCAGGCAAAACAGATGCTGATGGATCATGGTATTCAGTACGAAGAGATCGTGCTGGGACAGGATGCAACAACCGTGAGTCTGCGCGCCGTTTCAGGCCGGGCGACGGTACCGCAGATCTTCATGGGAGGTCGTCACATTGGCGGCAGTGAGGATCTGCAGCAATATCTGCTGTCAGCGTAAGAGAATCTGAGCGTCGGCCGGGAGAGCAGGCGCTTTGATGATGTGCCTATAAAAATGAGTAATTCTGAAGCTAGAGGTTGGCGGGCATTTAATGTGCCCGCTTTTTTTTGCCTGTTAATTACGCCAGACGCTGCTTTGCGTCACCGATGGCACGCGCAACCTGCTGTGGCGAGACGCCGCCCTGCGCATTACGCTTATCCAGACAGGATTGCAGCGCCAGAATGGGATAGACATCCTCGCCAATCACCGCACTGAACTGCTGCAGCTGTGCCAGCGACAGCGCTTCCAGCGCCACGCCCTGCCCGATGGCGGCAACCACCACTTCCCCGACGATATGGTGTGCTTCACGGAACGGCACGCCTTTGGCGACCAGATAGTCAGCCAGTTCAGTGGAGTTTGCGTAACCCTGTTCAGCCGCTTCCTGGCAGCGCGGGCGTTTAACCTGCAGGCCATCCAGCACCAGAACTGACATATGCAGACAGTCGAGCCAGGTGTCGAGCGCGTCAAACAGCCCCTCTTTGTCTTCCTGCATATCTTTGTTGTAGGCCAGCGGCAGACCTTTCAGCGTCATCATCATGCCGGTCAGCGCGCCCTGCACCCGGCCACACTTGCCGCGAATCAGCTCCAGCGCATCCGGATTTTTCTTCTGCGGCATCAGCGATGAGCCGGAGGTCACTTTATCTGACAGTTCGATAAAGCCCGCTTCACCGGTGTTGAAGAAGATCATATCTTCGGCGAAGCGCGACAGATGCACCATGCCGATGGCAGCGTCAGAAAGCAGCTCCAGCACGTGATCGCGGTCTGATACGGTATCCAGACTGTTGCGCGTGGCAGAAGCAAAGCCCAGCCAGCCTGCCAGCTGCTGACGATCGATCTCATACGCGGTACCGGCCAGTGCGCCACAGCCCAGCGGGCTGACATCGAGCCGCTTCAGCGTATCCTGCAGACGGCTCTCGTCACGCGCCAGCATTTCAACGTAGGCCAGGCACCAGTGCGCAAACGTCACCGGCTGCGCACGCTGCAGATGCGTGTAGCCCGGCATCACCGCATCCTGATTGGCTTCGGCGGTGACCACCAGCGCCTGCTGCAGATCACGGGTGGCACTCAGCAGCGCTTCAATCTGCACCTTGCACCACAGCTTAAGATCGGTCGCGACCTGATCGTTACGGCTACGTCCGGTGTGCAGTTTTTTGCCCAGCGCGCCCACCTTGTCGATCAGCTGGCCTTCAACCCAGCTGTGGATATCTTCGGCGTCGCTCTGCAGAATCTGCTCAGGATCCTCACGGACTTCATCCAGTAACGTATTCAGGGCCGCTTCCAGCTGCTGCTGCTCATCCTGAGTCAGGACATTTACCGTCACCAGCGCTTTGGACCAGGCAACAGAGCCAATGATGTCCTGCTCTGCCAGGCGGTAATCGAAGCGCAGCGAGTCATTGAACTGTTTAAAACGTTGATCCGCTGCCTGAGTAAACCGTCCACCCCAAAGTGCCATGTGAAAACTCCTCTGAATCGTTAAACAAGGGGCGGCATAAATGCCGCCCCTGAAATGAAACTGTGAGGCGAGGCGCACCTCGCCTGAAAATTACTTCTTCTGCTCGTTCAGGGCGCGGATACGCGAAGAGAGCGAGAACAGACGGATAAAGCCGCCCGCATGACGGTGATCGTACACTTCATCTTCACCAAAGGTGGCGAACTCTTCCGAGTAGAGGCTGTTCGCGGAACGCTTCTGGGTGGCTGTCGCCTGGCCTTTGTAGAGCTGCAGTACCACTTCACCGTTAACCTCTTCCGCCAGCGATTCGGCAGCGGCCTGAATCGACTTACGCAGCGGGGCGAACCAGCGGCCGTCATAAACCACATAGGACATCTCGTGGCCGAGCTGCTCACGCCATTTGAAGCTATCGCGATCCAGCACCAGCTGCTCAACCGCACGCAGCGCATTGACCATGATGGTGCCGCCAGGGGTTTCGTAGCAGCCGCGCGATTTAATCCCTACCAGACGGTTCTCAACGATATCGATACGGCCGACGCCATGTTTTGCGCCCAGCACGTTAAGTTTTTCCAGGCACTGGAACGGACTCAGTTTTTCGCCGTTAACCGCCACGACCCGACCTTTTTCCACGGTTACGGTCACTTCTTCAGGCTGGTCAGGCGCTTCCAGCGGATCGACAGTCCAGACCCAGCAATCTTTATTCGGTGCATTGGCCGGGCTTTCCAGCACGCCACCTTCGGTGGAGATGTGCCAGGCGTTCTCGTCGCGGCTGTAGATTTTCTCCAGTGACGCGGTGGTCGGAATGTTGCGCTCTTTCAGGTAGTCCAGCAGCGCTTCACGTGAACGCAGGTTCCATTCACGCCACGGAGCCACCACTTTCAGCTGCGGTGCCAGCGCGGTGTAGGTGGTTTCGAAACGCACCTGGTCATTCCCTTTACCGGTAGCGCCGTGACACAGCGCATCCGCACCCACTTTCAGCGCCAGCTCAACCTGTGCTTTAGCGATGATAGGACGCGCCATTGAAGTGCCCAGCAGATAAGTGCCTTCATAGAGGGCGCCAGTCTGCAGCACCGGATAGACATAGTCGCTGATGAACTCTTCACGCAGGTCAACCACGTGGCATTCAGATGCGCCGGACTGCAGGGCTTTCTTCTCTACACCTTCCAGATCGCCGCGCTCCTGACCGATATCTGCGACAAAAGCGACGACTTCACAGCCGCCGTAGTTCTCTTTCAGCCATGGAATGATGGCCGAAGTATCAAGACCACCGGAGTAAGCCAGAACGATTTTTTTGATGTTTTGCGTTTGCATTTCGTAATCCTTGAATCAGAGTCGTTAAGCGAGAATCCGGGTGCCAATCGACACGCCGTTAAACAGGTCAGGCAGCCGCTCAGCGTGACGCCAGCTGGCAATATCCACCGGGCGGCCCAGGGTACGCGCTGCATCAAGCGCAGCGTGCACTTTCACAATCATGCCGTCGGTAATAATGCCCTGGGTAATCAGCTGCTCAGCTTTGTCGGCGGTCATCTCTTCGATGCGCTGACCTTTGCCGTCGAGAATACCACTGACGTCTGACAACAGGACCAGATCAGCGCCCAGCGTCGAGGCCAGTGCGGTCGCCGCCTGGTCAGCGTTGACGTTCATCAGGTCGCCGCTGTCAGTTATACCAATTGAGCTCACCACCGGCATATAACCGGCCGCCAGCAGGGTGTTCAGTAATGCCGGATCGCCCGGCATTGCGTGGCCAACGTGGCCGAGTTCTTCATCAAACGGTGTGACATTCACGATGCCCGCATCGCCCAGGCAGAGGCCTACCGCGTTAATGCCCGATTTTTTTGCCCAGGCCAGCAGCGTTTTATTCGCGGTTCCCGCCAGCGCACCGGTAATAATGTCGATCTGATCGGCTGGCGTGACACGCAGGCCATTTTTCTTCTTCACCGGCAGCGCCAGCTTTTTCATCAGTTCATCCACCAGGCAACCGCCGCCGTGGACAATAATCAGCGGACGCTGATGGGCGCTGCGGTAGGTCAGCAGCGCTTCAAACAGGCGGGCCAGCGCTTCTTCGCTGTCTAACAACACACCGCCCAGCTTGATAATCAATGGATTGGTCATGGTATATTTGTCCGTTAAATCAGTGACTGCGTTTCAGGGAAGCCGAACCGGATGTTCAGGCACTGTACCGCCTGCGATGCCGCGCCTTTCAGCAGATTATCTTCGGCTGCCACGACAATCAGATGCTCGCCCTGCACTTCAAAACCGATATCGCAGTAAGGCAGACCCACAACGGCTTTCAGCGCCGGTACGCCCTGCTCGTAGAGCCGCACCAGTGGCTTGTTGTCATAGGCGCGATGGAAAACTGCGGCGATATCTTCACGGCTGACACCTGCTTTCAGACGGCAGGTAATCGTCGCCAGGATACCGCGCGGGAAGTTACCCAGATGCGGAGTGAAGATCACCGGCGTACCAAGGTGCGCGACGATTTCCGGGTGATGACGATGATTGAACAGGCCGTAAGGCTGCAGGCTCACTTCGCAGAAGCTGGTGCCGACATTGGCTTTACGTCCGGCACCGCTCACGCCGCTGGTGGCGTTGATTACCGGCCACTGCGCCTCGTTTAACAGTCCGGCATCCACAAGGGGCTTCAGCGCCAGCTGCGCAGCGGTCGGATAGCAACCTGGCACAGCCACCAGCTGCGCCTGCTGGATTTTCTCATGCTGATATTCGGCAAGGCCGTAAACGGCTTTGTCCAGCCAGTCGCCATGCTGATGGGTGAAGCCATAAAAGCGGGTATAAAAATCAGCGTCATTCACGCGGAACGCACCCGACAGGTCGAACACCACACAGCCAGCCTTGAGAAATTCCGGCGCCAGATCGTGGCTGACTTCGTGGGCCGTCGCCAGGAACACCACATCCACCTTGTCTGCCCACTCGGCCGCGCTGCTCAGCGGCTGCAGCGGCAAATCCACCACACCTTTCAGCTGCGGATGGAGATCGGAGAGGCGCTTGCCGGCATCAGGGCTTTGCGCCGAAACCGCCAAAGCGGTTATGTTGATATGTGGATGGCGATTCAGGAAGGTGGCAAGCTCTGTACCAGCATAACCACTGGCACCAACGATCAGCGTATTCAACATCAGGCTGTAACCCTTTTTACAGTCGCACGTTCCGGGTCGCGGCCTTGCCCCGTTACCCGCCCTGTCATCTGCAGTGATTTAAGGTTCCCTTGCAGAGGACGTTAATGTATTTTTATTCACTATTACTGCATGAATATGGATACATCCTAACCCAAGGACCGCCAACAGTGAAGACAAAATTACCGCCTTTTATTGAACTGTACCGCCAGTTAATCGCCACACCGTCGATCAGCGCAACCGATGCCGCACTGGATCAGAGTAATGAAACTTTAATCAATTTGCTGGCCGGCTGGTTCCGCGACCTCGGCTTCAGCGTTGAAGTGCAGCCGGTGCCCGGCACCCGCAATAAATTTAATATGCTGGCGCGTACCGGAAGCGGTGCGGGCGGCCTGCTGCTAGCAGGTCATACCGATACCGTTCCTTTTGACGATGGCCGCTGGACACGCGATCCCTTTACCCTGACCGAGCACGACAATAAGCTCTATGGCCTGGGCACGGCAGACATGAAAGGCTTCTTCGCCTTTATTCTCGATACGCTGCGCGATGTGGATGTCAGCACGCTGAGCAAGCCGCTCTATATCCTCGCTACGGCCGATGAAGAGACCACCATGGCTGGCGCCAAATATTTTTCTGAGTCGACGCAGCTGCGTCCCGACTGCGCCATCATCGGTGAACCAACCTCACTTAAACCGGTGCGTGCGCACAAAGGTCACCTGTCGAATGTGATCCGTATCGAGGGAAAATCGGGCCACTCCAGCGATCCCGCACGTGGCGTTAACGCCATTGAACTGATGCATGAGTCGATCACCCATCTGATGCAACTGCGCAATACGCTGCAGGAGCGTTATCACCATGACGGCTTTGCCATCCCCTATCCCACCATGAATTTCGGCCATATTCATGGCGGTGACGCCGCTAACCGTATCTGCGCCTGCTGTGAACTGCATATGGATATCCGTCCGCTGCCGGGTCTGTCGCTGAACGATCTCGATGGGCTACTGAACGAGGCGCTGGCACCGGTCAGTGCGCGCTGGCCGGGCCGTGTCACGGTGGCTGAACTGCATCCGCCGATTCCTGGCTACGAATGTCCGGCAGATCATGAACTGGTCAGTGTGGTCGAGAAATTGCTGGGTATACCCACTGAGGTGGTGAACTACTGCACCGAAGCGCCTTTTATTCAGCAGCTCTGCCCAACGCTGGTACTGGGCCCGGGGTCGATTGAGCAGGCACATCAGCCAGACGAATTTATTGATACTGCATTTATTAAGCCGACAAGGGCGCTTATCAGTCAGGTTGTGCAGCATTTTTGCCACTGATTAACAGCAAATGGGGCATTTCACTGCATTAACAGTAAAATGCCCCTTCATTCTGCGGGATTTAGCAATAAGAATAACTTATCCCGCTTTGTTCCCGATAAATTCTACGAATTTCCGTTATTTAGCCACACCTTCAGCGCACTTTAACGCATTTGACGAACGCAACATTACGTGGCTAGATAAAAGACGATGTTATGCCCACCGGGTGATTATCCAGAGCGTTTCAGAATGTGGACAGGCGGCAACGGAGCCGGTTCCCTGTAGATTAGGGGGAACATGGCGTTGCTGATTTTTCTGCTGCCTGAAAGGTCGGGTGTAGAAGTTTTTCAAGACGATAAGGGTGTCAGGGTCCAATGAACGAACAATATTCCGCAATGCGAAGTAATGTCAGTATGCTCGGCAAACTGCTCGGGGATACGATTAAGGATGCACTGGGAGAGAACATCCTCGACCAGGTGGAAACCATCCGTAAGCTCTCCAAGTCATCCCGTGCAGGAAATGACACTCATCGTAAAGAACTGCTCAATACGCTGCAGAACCTCTCCAACGAGGAGCTTCTGCCGGTTGCACGCGCTTTTAGCCAGTTTCTGAACCTCACCAACGTGGCTGAGCAGTATCAGACCATCTCGCAAAGTGGCGAGGGTGAGAACCATCCCGAACTGCTGAAAAAGACCTTTGATACCCTGAAGCAGCAGAAAGATATCAGCGAAAGCGACATCCTTGCGGCCATTGAGTCGCTGTCGCTGGAACTGGTGCTGACGGCTCACCCGACTGAAATCACCCGCCGTACGCTGATTCACAAGCTGGTCGAAGTTAACAGCTGCCTGAAACAGCTCGATCACAGCGACGTCTCCGACTACGAACGTAACCAGATTATGCGCCGTCTGCGTCAGCTGGTGGCACAGGCGTGGCACACCGATGAGATCCGCAAATATCGTCCGACCCCTATCGACGAAGCCAAATGGGGCTTTGCCGTGGTGGAAAACAGCCTGTGGGAAGGCGTACCCGCTTTCCTGCGTGAGCTGAACGAGCAGGTAGAAGAGGCGTTCGGCATTAAGCTGCCGGTCGATTTCGTGCCGGTTCAGTTCACCTCATGGATGGGTGGCGACCGCGACGGTAACCCTAACGTTACGGCGGCGATTACCCGCCACGTTATGCAGCTGAGTCGCTGGAAAGCCACTGACCTGTTCCTGCGCGATATCGGCGTACTGATCTCTGAGTTGTCGATGTCAGAGTGCACTGAAGAGATCCGGGAACTCAGCGGCGATCCGGAAGCACTTGAACCTTATCGTATGATCCTGAAACGCCTGCGCAGCCAGTTAATGACTACCCAGTCATTCCTGGAACGCCGCCTGAAAGGTGAACGTCTGCCGCGCCCGGCCGATCTGCTGGTCTCCAACGATCAGCTGTGGGATCCGCTGTTTACCATCTATCAGTCACTGCAAAAGTGCGGCATGGGCATTATCGCCAACGGTCAGTTGCTTGATACGCTGCGCCGCGTGAAATGTTTCGGCGTGCCGCTGGTGCGTATCGATCTGCGTCAGGAGAGTACCCGTCACACCGAAGCGATTGCTGAAGTGACCCGCTATCTGGGCCTCGGCGATTATGAAAGCTGGTCCGAAGCGGACAAGCAGGCCTTCCTGATCCGTGAACTGAACTCCAAGCGTCCGCTGCTGCCTCGCAGCTGGGAGCCCAGCGATGAAACGCGTGAAGTGCTGGAGACCTGTCGCGTCGCGGCTGAAGCGCCACAGGGTTCTATCGCCGCCTATGTTATTTCCATGGCGAAAACCCCTTCTGACGTGCTGGCCGTGCATCTGCTGCTGAAAGAAGCAGGCATCGGCTATGCCATGCCGGTTGCACCGCTGTTTGAAACGCTTGATGACCTGAATAACGCCAATGACGTGATGAGCCAGCTGCTGAGCATCGACTGGTATCGCGGCTTAATTCAGGGCAAACAGATGGTGATGATTGGCTATTCTGACTCGGCGAAAGACGCCGGTGTGATGGCCGCCAGCTGGGCGCAATATCAGGCACAGGATGCCCTGATTAAAACCTGTGAGAAGGCCGGGATTTCACTGACGCTGTTCCACGGACGCGGCGGCAGCATTGGCCGTGGCGGCGCACCCGCCCATGCAGCGCTGCTGTCGCAACCACCAGGCAGCCTGCGCGGCGGTCTGCGCGTGACCGAACAGGGCGAGATGATCCGCTTTAAATATGGTTTACCCGCCGTCACCATCGCCAGCCTGTCGCTCTACACCGGCGCAATTCTGGAAGCGAACCTGATGCCGCCGCCGGAGCCAAAACGCGAATGGCGCGACATTATGGATCAGCTCTCCGCCGACTCCTGTGCGATGTATCGCGGTTATGTGCGTGAAAATGCTGACTTCGTGCCCTATTTCCGCTCAGCGACACCAGAGCAGGAGCTGGGTAAATTACCGCTGGGCTCACGTCCCGCCAAGCGCCGACCTACCGGCGGCGTAGAGTCGCTGCGTGCGATTCCATGGATTTTCGCCTGGACGCAGAACCGTCTGATGCTGCCTGCGTGGCTGGGTGCCGGTGCGGCCCTGCAACAGGCGATGGCCGCCGGTCATCAGGATCAGCTGGAAGCGATGTGCCGCGACTGGCCATTCTTCTCTACCCGTCTGGGTATGCTGGAGATGGTATTCTCAAAAGCGGACCTGTGGCTGGCGGAATATTACGATCAGCGTCTGGTCGAGAAATCACTCTGGCCGCTGGGCAAACAGCTGCGCGATCAGCTTGATGCGGATATCAAAGCGGTACTGACCATTGCCAATGACTCACACCTGATGGCCGATCAGCCGTGGATTGCCGAGTCAATTGCACTGCGTAACGTCTATACCGATCCGCTCAACGTACTCCAGGCCGAACTGCTGCATCGTTCGCGCGCGCGGGAAGCGAATGGCGATGAACCGGATGCCCGCGTTGAGCAGGCGCTGATGGTGACCATTGCCGGTGTCGCGGCAGGCATGCGCAATACCGGTTAACGGTGGTGCAGTAAAAACAAAAAAAGTCGGGACTCTCCCGACTTTTTTATTGGCTGAAGCAGAGCGGTTAAGCCGCAGCAGCAGCAGGACGCACGCCCAGGGTGTGACAAATGGCGTAACTCATTTCGGCACGGTTCAGCGTGTAGAAATGGAAATCCTTCACCCCTTCGCGTGACAGGATTTTCACCATATCCATCGCGATATTGGCTCCCACCATTTTCCGCGTTTCCGGATCATCATCCAGACCGGCGAACATCGCGCTCATCCAGCCCGGCACGCGCACATTGGTCAGCGTGGCAAAGCGTTGCAGCTGTTTAAAGTTAGAGACCGGCAGAATGCCCGGCACAATTTCCACGTCAATGCCGGTCGCGACACAGCGATCGCGGAAACGCAGATAACTTTCAACGTCGAAGAAAAACTGGGTAATAGCCCGGTTGGCACCTGCATCGATTTTTCGCTTCAGGTTAATCAGATCGGCCTGGGCGCTTTTCGCTTCGGGATGGACTTCCGGATAGGCCGCAACCGAAATATCAAAATCACCCACCTCTTTCAGCAGCGAAACCAGATCGCTGCCGTACATTTCTGGCTTACCGCTGCCAGGAGGCAGATCGCCGCGCAGCGCCACAATGTGACGGATGCCGTTGTTCCAGTAATCCTGAGCGATGGTGCGCAGTTCATCGCGCGTGGCATCGACACAGGTCAGATGGGGAGCAGCTTCCAGACCGGTGCGATCTTTAATGCCTTTGATAATGCTATGGGTGCGATCACGCTCACCTGAGTTCGCACCGTAGGTCACAGAAACGAATTTCGGTTTCAGACTGCTCAGGCGATCGATAGAGGTCCACAGGGTCTCTTCCATGTCGCTGGTACGAGGCGGGAAGAACTCAAATGAAACATTAATTTGCCCGTTCAGCTCAGCCAGGCTCTGGTTTAGCGCTTCGCGCTGATTGGCATGAAAGAAACTCATCCTGCACCCTCATCGATTAACAATCGGCCTGCGAACATCTACACGTTTAGACGTCCAGATGTTCAAAATGACGTAATCTGACTGTGCCGTCAACTTAAAAATGGTCAACAGTCGTGATCAATTTTCAATCAACATGAAGGCGATTCAACAGGGGAGCGATAACGCATTGAAAACAGGCGCCGAAGCGCCTGAGGAGGAGGAGTTACAGCAGTTGTGCGAGGCGATTAATATCTGACTGGATAGCGCCTGCGGTGACATCCCGGCCTGCGCCCGGTCCGCGGATCACCAGCGGATTATCGCGGTACCAGCGGCTCTCAATCGCAAAGACGTTGTCGCACGGCAGCAGTGAGGCCAGCGGATGTTCCGGACGCACCGCTTCAACACCTACGCGCGCCTTGCCGTTAGCATCAAACCGGGCAACGTAACGCAGCACCAGGTCCATCTCCTGCGCGGCTTCGAGCCGTTGCAGCATCTGCTCATTCAGCTCTTCGCCATTTTCAAAGAAGTGGTCGACAGATCCCTGCTGACAGTTACTGGGCACCAGCGATTCCACCCGCACCTGATCCGGCTCGATGTTGTAGCCTGCCTCACGCGCCAGGATAACCAGCTTGCGCATCACATCCTGACCCGAGAGATCGGCGCGCGGGTCGGGCTCGGTTAAACCCTGCTGCCAGGCCTGATCCACCAGCTCGGTAAAGGGCACCGTGCCATCAAACTGCAGGAACAGCCACGACAGCGTGCCGGAGAAGATCCCGCTGATCGCCAGGATGGTATCGCCGCTGTCGCGCAGATCGCGCACCGTGTAGTTGATCGGCAGACCTGCGCCAACGGTGGCGTTATAGAGCCAGTGACGCCCGGTTTTGGTAAAGGCATCGCGGATCTGGCGCCAGGTCTGACTGTCAGACGCTCCCGCGACCTTATTGGCGCTGATAACGTGAAAACCGTGACTGGCGAAGTCGAGATACTGCTGCGCCAGCGGTGTGCTGGCAGTGACATCCAGCACCACCAGGTCATCAAACGGGTGAGCACGCATCCACAGGAACAGCGACTCTTCATCGCGCTCTACCGCTTCATCATCAAAGAAGGCGAGTGCCCGGCTGGCTTCCAGCCCGTCATAGCTCAGCAGGCTGCGACGGCTGTCCGCGACGCCCGCCAGCACAAATTCAAAGCCGGTACGCGCTGACAGCGTTTCCTGATCGCGGGCAAACAGCTCCAGCCAGCGTGAACCGATATTGCCTTTGCCAAACAGCATCAGACCGATGCGCTTTTCTGCCCGGAACAGCGACTGATGCAATCCCTGAATCAGATGCTGAGTCGGGCCGACGCGCAGCACTGCGACCACGCTGATGTGCTCTTCTGACTGCCAGATGAACTCAATTGGCTGATCCTTTAACTGCTGCCAGAAGCGATGGGTATGCAGCGGATTGCGGGTAACGCCTGCGCCAACCAGCGCCACCAGCGCCAGGCCGTCGCGCAGCTGCAGATGGCCCGGTAAACCGGCATCCTGTAGCAGCGTAAAGGCGCTGTTTACCACTTCGGCGGTGTAACAGAGCTGCAGCAATTGACGATCGGGATGAACGCCAAACGCCAGCGGACGCAGCTGCGCGCGCTTCAGCAACAGGTCTATCTCTTTGTGCAGGATGGCGAAGTCATGCTGCTCTGGCAGCTGAATCTCAATCAGGCAAACATCATCATGGCTGGTGACGATACGCGCGCCCGTCCCGGAGGCCAGCACGCGCTCAATGCGGGTTGAGCCCTGCTCCGGCTGATAACTGCAGCGCAGTTGCAGGTCGATATCGCTGCCTGAAACCGGCTGCAGAGTACGGGTGTGGAGAACCGGTGCAGCCAGGCGCGCCAGCTCGCTGGCTTCATCCAGCCTTAACAGCGGCAACAAACAGGCATCAGAGACTTTGCGGGGATCGGCACTGTAGACACCCGCCACATCGCTCCAGATGGTCACCCGCCCGACACCCGCCAGTGCGCCAATCTGCGTGGCAGAATAGTCGGAGCCGTTGCGGCCAAGCAGGACGGTTTCACCGGCGTCGTTGCGGCTGATAAATCCGGTCACCACAATGCGCTTGTGCGGATGTTGCGCCAGTAGAGTCTGTAGCAGTGGCCAGGACTTCCCTTCATCTACCTGCGGTTGTGCGGCACGTTCAGCGCGCAGAAACTCACGCGCATCCAGCCAGCAGGCCTGAAGGTCACGCTGGCTCAGTACCGCTGACATCAGGCGTGCCGACCAGACTTCACCGTGACCGACCACTTCGGCATAGACCGCATCGGTGATCGGCGCATCCAGCAGTGCGGCGAGCTTTTCCAGATCACGGATAAACGCGGTGATTAAAGGTTCTGCGACCTCAGCAGGCAGCAGCGCACTGATCAGTTCGCTCTGGTAGCGCCGTAAGGCCTGTTGCACCTGATGCGCAGAGAGCCGATCGCTCTGGCTCAGCTTCAGCCAGCTAATCAGCTGGTTGGTGGTTGAGCCTGCCGCAGAGACCACCATCAGGTCGCCCGGCTGGCTGTAGTCCGCCATAATACCGGCAACGCGCTGATAGCAGCGCGCATCGGCCAGGCTGCTGCCGCCAAACTTATGCAACTGCCTGATGTTCGGCGTTCCCGCGCCTGCTGAAATCGTCATGCTTAACCCTCGGCTGCGACCCGGAATGCATTATCCAGATCGGCAATTAAATCTTCGTGATCTTCAATACCGACAGAAACCCGCAGCAGCGTATCGGAAATGCCCGCTGCCGCGCGTGCTTCTGCCGACATCCCCGCGTGCGTCATGGTGGCGGTATGGGAGATCAGACTCTCTACTCCGCCCAGCGATTCCGCCAGCGTAAATAGCTGCAGTGCTTTCAGGAAGCGACGCAGCAGCGCCTCATCACCGTCGACCTCGAAACTCAGCATCGCGCCAAAGCCGCGCTGCTGACGTACGGCATGTTCGTGTCCGGCGTTTTCCGGCAGCGAAGGATGATACAACTTTTTCACCAGTTTCTGCTGCTTCAGATACTCTACAATCGCGAGTGCGTTGCGTTGTGCGGCTGCAATCCGCGGTGAAAGCGTACGGATTCCGCGCAGCAGCAGATAACTGTCAAACGCTGCTCCTGTCACACCAATGTTATTTGCCCACCAGGCCAGGTCGGTAGCGAGTTGCGGATCTTTGGCGATGACCGCGCCCGCCACGACATCGGAGTGGCCATTGAGGTATTTGGTACAGGAGTGGATCACCAGGTCCGCACCCAGCGCCAGAGGATTCTGCAGCGCCGGACTCATAAAGGTGTTGTCCACCACGCTGATGGCACCCGCAGCACGCGCAGCGGCGCAAATCGCGCTGATATCTACCACGCGCAGCAGCGGATTGCTGGGGCTTTCAATCAGCACCAGTTTTGGGTTTTCATCCAGAGCGGCCTGCAGCGCTACCGGATCACCCTGATCGACAAATTTCACCCGATAGGCGCCGCGCTTGCTCAGGCTGTCAAACAGCCGATAGCTGCCGCCATAACAGTCATGTGGCGCGACCAGCAGATCGCCAGGCTTCAGAAACACCGTCGTGACCAGGTGAATCGCCGACATCCCGGTATTGGTTAATACCGCGCCCGCTCCCCCTTCCAGTTCTGCCAGCGTACGCTGTACGACATCACGAGTGGGGTTGCCACGACGGGAGTAGTCATGCGCACGAGGCTCATTGAAATCCAGGAAGTTATAGGTGGTAGAGAGGTGGATTGGCGGGACAACGCAGCCATATTGCTCGTCATCATTCAAACCGCTGCGCACTGCGATGGTTGCCGGTTTACGCGTCATGAGCGAATTGTTCCTGAAGAGTGAATAAAATGTAGGCCACAGGATATCACCCTCTAATTAGACGTCAATACATCTGGACATCTAAATGTCTTTGCGTATAGATTGAGCAAAACCGCAATAACCGCTAAAATTATGCGTCATCGCCTGGCGTTCCCCTCTGTCAGACAGAGGCAGTGAGCGAAGAAAACCCGCCATATCAGGGGTCAGGCAGGAAAAAATCAGGCATAATCCGCTGATTTCCTAACATTTAACGTTTATTAATTAAGGTAACCCATGGCTGAATGGAACGGCGAATATATCAGCCCGTACGCTGAGCACGGTAAGAAGAGCGAGCAGGTCAAGAAGATCACAGTATCAATCCCATTGAGCGTGCTGAAGATTTTAACGGATGAGCGTACCCGTCGTCAGGTGAACAACCTGCGTCACGCCACCAACAGCGAGCTGCTTTGCGAAGCCTTTTTACATGCCTTTACGGGCCAACCGCTGCCGGATGACGTCGACCTGCGCAAAGAGCGTAGTGATGAGATTCCGGAAGAAGCAAAAGCAATCATGCGCCAGATGGGTGTCGATCCGGATACCTGGGAGTATTGATCTTTCAGCCATAAAAAAACCCAGCCGAAGCTGGGTTTTTTCTTGCCGCCGAACCCGCAGGTTCAGGTGCCTTTTAATCTTATTTTTTAGCGCCTGGCACGCTGAAACGCTTGTTAAAGCGGTCAACACGGCCACCAGTTGCCACTTCACGCTGCTTACCGGTATAGAACGGGTGGCATTTGCCACAAACGTCCAGGTTCAGTTCGTGAGTCAGTGTTGAACGGGTGTGGATCTCGTTGCCGCAGGTACATTTGATAGTAACTGCTTCGTATTTCGGGTGAATACCTTGTTTCATGGGAAACCTCATTGAAGGCCGTGTCGCTCTCCGTGCCAGGCTTTAACCTGCACAGCACCACACGCGATTGAACATTATAGGGTGTACTCCGGCCAGATATTTCTCACCGAAGGCGGCATATTATACAGGTAAGTTTCGATTGCTGCAAATATCTGCTGAGATACCCGCCATCAGGGTCAGCGTGTACACTAGCTTCCCCGATCATTGAGCCGGAAAGAGAGAGTTATGCCCGTAGTCCAGGTCGCCCTGCCCGTCCCCTTGCCCCGCCTGTTTGATTATCTGCCGCCACAGGGCGCGCAGCCGGTCATTGGTGGTCGCGTGAGTGTGCCCTTTGGCAATCGCAGGATGATCGGGATTGTGGTCGCCTTTCGTGAGAGCAGCGATCTGCCGGAAGCACAACTCAAGCGCGTGATTGAGGTGCTGGATAGTGAATCCCTCTATCCAGCATCGCTGTGGCGCATCCTTAACTGGGCCGCCAGCTATTATCATTCGCCGCAGGGAGAGGTACTGAGTCACGCTATTCCGGTACTGCTGCGTCAGGGCAAAGCGGCGCAGGACAATCCCTTATGGCGCTGGGAAATCACCGAGCAGGGTCGGGCGACTGCGCCGGAAAGTTTAAAGCGGGCACCGAAACAGCAGCAGGCGCTGGCTGCACTGCGGCAGCAACCGCTCTATCGTCATCAGGTCAGTGAACATGACCTCACGGATGCGACGCTGCAGGCGCTACGTGCCAAAGGGTTATGCGAACTGCATGAGCATCAGCCGCAGATGCACGACTGGCGTACCACTTATGCCGTAAAAGGCGAACGTCTGCGGCTGAATACCGATCAGGCGATGGCCGTGGGTGCGATTCGGGCAGATGATGAACATTATGCAGCCTGGCTGCTGGCGGGCATCACGGGTTCAGGCAAAACCGAGGTTTACCTCAGCGTGCTGGAAAATGTGCTGGCACGCGGTAAACAGGCGCTGGTGCTGGTACCGGAGATTGGCCTGACCCCGCAAACTATCGCCCGTTTTCGCGAACGTTTTGATGCGCCCATTGATGTGCTGCACTCCGCATTAAATGACAGTGAGCGGCTGGCGGTCTGGTTACGTGCGCGGCGCGGCGAAACGGCGATTGTGATTGGCACCCGATCGGCGCTGTTTACGCCACTGGCCCGTCCTGGCGTAATTATTATCGATGAAGAGCATGACAGCTCCTATAAACAGCAGGAGGGCTGGCGCTATCAGGCGCGCGATCTGGCCGTCTTCCGCGCACATGAAGAGGATATCCCGATTGTTATGGGATCGGCGACCCCTGCTCTGGAGACACTGCACAATGTCCGCAGCGGCAAGTATCGCCAGCTCGACCTGACAAAACGCGCCGGCAATGCCAGACCGGCACTGCAACAGCTTATCGACTTAAAAGGCGTGCAGTTGATCGGCGGTCTGGCACCGGGCCTGATTGGTAAAATGCGCCAGCATCTGCAGGCCGATAATCAGGTGCTGTTGTTTCTTAACCGCCGCGGCTTTTCGCCCGCCCTGCTCTGTCATGATTGCGGCTGGATTGCTGAGTGTACCCGCTGTGACCGCTACTACACGCTGCATCAGCACCATCGCCAGCTACGCTGCCACCATTGCGACAGCCAGCGTCCGCTGCCTAATCAATGCCCGCAGTGTGGTTCAACCCATTTGCTGCCGGTAGGCGTCGGGACTGAGCAACTGGAGCAGCAGCTCGGCACACTTTTCCCTGGCGTGCCGGTGTCGCGAATCGATCGTGATACCACCAGCCGCAAAGGTGCGCTGGAGCAGCATCTGGCTGACGTTCATCGCGGCGGCGCACGAATCCTGGTTGGCACCCAGATGCTGGCCAAAGGCCACCACTTCCCCGATGTTACGCTGGTGTCGCTGCTGGATGTCGATGGTGCACTGTTCTCAGCCGATTTTCGTGCGGCGGAACGCTTTGCTCAGCTCTACACCCAGGTCGCCGGTCGTGCTGGCCGTGCCGGCAAACAGGGCGAGGTGTTGCTGCAGACTCACCATCCGGAACATCCGCTGCTGCAGACGCTGTTGCACCAGGGCTATTCGGCGTTCGCCCAGCAGGCATTGCTGGAGCGACAGGCAGTCCATCTGCCGCCCTGGAGCCGCCATGCGCTGTTCCGCGCTGAAGATATGGATAACCAGCAGGCGGCGGAATTCCTGCAACAACTCCGTAATTTGCTGGAGGCAAGCCCGCTGAACGATAAGGCGATGTGGTTTATGGGTCCGTTGCCTGCACTGCAGCCAAAACGCAGTGGACGCTGGCGCTGGCAACTGCTGCTGCAGCATCCCTCCCGGCAGCGTCTGCAACAGTTGCTGAGCAGTTCGTTGCCGCTGGTTTCAACACTGCCCGCGGCGCGCAAAGTGAAATGGACGCTGGATATCGACCCTACCGAGAGCTGATTTAAGCTGACACTGCGAGCCAGATCGAAAAATGTCGCATAAGTCACAATTTTTATGCAAATTAAGTAACAACCAGCCGGGCAATCGTTAACAATGTTGCCCGGTTTGCCTTCAGGTCAGGCAGAAACAGAATTGAACGCGCCATAACGCGTCAGGAGCATGTGTTGGAGCAGAATCAACAACCGCCCGCCGCCACGATGAAAGATGTTGCGGAACATGCGGGCGTCTCAACCGCCACCGTATCGCGTGCGCTGATGAATCCGGAGAAGGTTTCTGCGGCCACCCGCCAGAAAGTCGAGCAGGCGGTTGCCGCCGTCGGCTACGCGGCACATGGCCCCACGCGCAACGCCCGTCGTAATGAGACGCGTACCATCCTGGTCATTGTCCCTGACATCTGCGATCCCTTCTTTAGTGAAATCATCCGAGGCGTTGAAGTTACGGCAGCCGAAGAGGGCTATCTGGTGCTGATTGGTGACTGCGCGCATCAGAATCAGCAGGAGAGAACTTTTCTCAACCTGATGGTGACGCGACAGATCGATGGCATGGTGCTGCTCGGCTCAAAGTTGCCTTTTGATGCCAGCATTGATGAGCAACGCAACTTGCCGCCTATGGTAATGGCGAATGAGTTTGCGCCGGAAATGTCACTGCCCACTGTCCACATCGATAACCTGACCGCCGCATTTGAAGCGGTAAATCATTTACTGCAGTTGGGTCACACACATATCGCCTGTATCGCCGGGCCGGAAGAGATGCCGCTCTGCCAGTATCGTTTGCAGGGGTATGTCCAGGCGATGCGTCGCAGCGGGCTGACGGTCGATCCCACCTATATTGTGCGCGGTGACTTCACATTTGAAGCGGGCGTTGCCGCCATGAATCAGCTGATGACCCTGCCGCAACCGCCGCGCGCGCTCTTCTGCCACAGCGATATTATGGCACTTGGGGCGATGAATCAGGCCCGGCGCTGCGGACTGCGGATACCGGAGGATCTCTCTGTGGTCGGATTCGATGACATTGAGCTATCACGTTACTGCGAGCCGCCGCTGACCACGGTCACGCAGCCTCGTTACCAGATAGGCCGGGAAGCGATGCTTCTGCTACTGGATGAGTTAAATGGCAAACGGGTCATCAGCGGATCGCGGCTGCTGGATGCCGGTTTAACCATTCGTGGCAGCACGGCGCGAGCAAAAAAGCGTGAAAAATAAGCGTATTTGTCTGATTTTTTCAGTAGATTCTTAAGGCGAACACTGCTGGTCAAAGTTCCGACCCTTAAGTAACATGGCGGACTCCTTGCCGGGCGCGTAAAAATCATCATTTCGCCCATCTGGCACTATTTTTGAAGGGTATAAGAACGAGAGTGGCACAAAAAGATTACGTAGGCCGCGGGCGTTCAACAGGGACGCGTCGCAAAAAAAGCCCCAGCCGTGGCAAGAAGAGCAAAGGCGGTTCGGGAACATCTAAATTGATGATTGTACTGGCGGTCGCAGTGTTGGTGACCTTTGCCGGTGGTTTATGGTTCCTGGCGCATCACAAAAAAGAGGACGTGCCGGTCATTACGGATCATAAAGCCAACGGCAATGGCCTGCCGCCGAAGCCAGAAGAGCGCTGGAAATATATTAAAGAGCTGGAGAACCGTCAGGTCACTGTGCCGACACCTATCGAACCCTCTTCGGGTGGCGAAGTGAAGTCGCAGACACAGCTGACCGACGAGCAGCGCCAGTTGCTGGAGCAGATGCAGGCGGATATGCGTCAGCAGCCGACGCAGCTCAACGAAGTGCCGTGGAACGAACAGACGCCGGCGCAACGTCAGCAGACACTGCAGCATCAGCAGCAGTTGCAACAACTGCAACGTCAGCAGCAGCAGGTTCAGCAACAACAGCAGCAGCAACAGGTTCAGCAGCAACGTCAGCAGTTGCAGGCTCAGCAGCAACAGCAACGCCAGCAGCAGTTGCAGCAACAACAACAGCGCCAGCAACAGCAGCAATTACAACAACAGCAACGTCAGCAGCAGCAGCAGCAGCAGCAAAACGTACAGCGCCAGACGCAGCCAGCTCCTGTTACGCGTGAACCGGAAGTGCAGCCAAAACCGCAGGAGACCGCGAAAGCGAAACCGGCGGAGAAAGCCTCTTCGCAGCGCTGGATGGTGCAGTGTGGTTCGTTTAAGGGCACTGACCAGGCTGAATCGGTGCGCGCTGGCTTAGCCTTTGAAGGATTTGAAAGCCGTATTACCACCGGTGGCGGCTGGAATCGTGTGGTTATCGGTCCTTATAAAGACCGCGCCTCCGCTGACAGCACCCTGAAGCGCCTGCGCAGTTCCGGACACTCCAGCTGTATTCCGCTCTCCGTCGGGGGTTGAAACCCGTCAAACCCGCCCCATATCTGTTGCATGATACTCCGCGCCCGGTGCGCGGAGTCCTTTTCCGACTGCAACAAGGGGTCTGCCCGTGACAACAATAGTAAGTGTACGACGCAACGGCCAGGTAGTGATTGGCGGTGATGGCCAGGCTACGCTCGGCAATACCGTGATGAAAGGCAACGTTAAAAAAGTGCGTCGTTTATACAACGATAAAGTGATTGCCGGATTTGCTGGCGGCACCGCAGACGCCTTCACCCTGTTTGAACTTTTCGAACGTAAACTGGAAATGCATCAGGGCCATCTGGTGAAAGCTGCGGTGGAACTCGCCAAAGACTGGCGTACTGACCGTATGCTGCGTCGCCTTGAAGCCTTACTGGCCGTCGCAGATGAATCAGCTTCACTGATCATCAGCGGTAACGGTGACGTCATCCAGCCTGAAAACGATCTGATCGCCATCGGCTCCGGTGGGCCTTTCGCCCAGGCAGCGGCACGTGCGCTGCTGGAGAATACCGAGATGGGCGCACGCGACATCGTCGAAAAGTCGCTGAATATCGCGGGTGATATCTGCATCTACACTAACCACAACGTTAATTTCGAAGAATTAACGTCTAAGTCGTAAGGGTATAAATATGTCTGAGATGACTCCTCGCGAAATCGTCAGCGAACTGAACCGCTTTATCATCGGCCAGGAGAGCGCTAAGCGCGCCGTGGCTATTGCACTGCGTAACCGCTGGCGCCGCATGCAGCTCGACGAAGAGCTGCGCCATGAAGTGACCCCTAAAAATATCCTGATGATCGGTCCGACCGGTGTCGGTAAAACCGAGATCGCGCGTCGTCTGGCTAAGCTGGCCAATGCGCCGTTTATCAAAGTAGAGGCGACCAAATTTACCGAAGTCGGTTATGTCGGTAAGGAAGTGGACTCTATCATTCGTGACCTGACCGATTCGGCCATTAAGATGGTGCGCAGTCAGGCGATTGAAAAGAACAAATATCGTGCCGAAGAGATGGCGGAAGAGCGCATTCTTGATGTGCTGATTCCACCAGCAAAAAACAACTGGGGCCAGTCAGAGCAGAGCGCTGAACCCTCTGCAGCACGCCAGTCGTTCCGCAAGAAGCTGCGCGAAGGCCAGCTGGACGATAAAGAGATTGAGATCGACCTGGCCGCCAGCAGCCCTGGCGTCGAAATCATGGCCCCTCCGGGCATGGAAGAGATGACCAGCCAGCTGCAGTCAATGTTCCAGAATCTCGGCGGCCAGAAGCAGAAAGCCCGCAAGCTGAAGATCAAAGAAGCGATGAAGCTGCTGATCGAAGAAGAAGCGGCCAAACTGGTTAACCCGGAAGAGCTTAAGCAGGACGCGATTGATGCCGTTGAGCAGCACGGTATCGTGTTTATCGATGAGATCGACAAAATCTGTAAGCGCGGCGGCCAGAATGCCGGCGGCCCGGATGTCTCACGCGAAGGCGTTCAGCGCGACCTGCTGCCGCTGGTGGAAGGCTGCACCGTCTCCACCAAGCATGGTATGGTGAAAACGGACCACATTCTGTTTATCGCCTCAGGCGCGTTCCAGGTTGCCAGCCCATCCGATCTGATCCCGGAACTGCAGGGTCGTCTGCCCATCCGTGTTGAGCTGCAGGCGCTGACCGTGAACGATTTCCAGCGCATCCTGACCGAGCCGAATGCCTCGATTACCGTGCAGTACAAAGCCCTGATGAATACCGAGGGCGTGAACATTGAGTTCACCGAAGAGGGTATTCGCCGGATCGCTGAAGCCGCATGGCAGGTCAACGAAACCACCGAAAACATCGGTGCGCGCCGTCTGCATACTGTGCTGGAGCGTCTGATGGAAGATATTTCGTATGACGCCAGCGATCGTCATGGTGAATCCGTTACCATCGATGCTGACTATGTCGGTAAACATCTGGATGAACTGGTGGCTGACGAAGACCTTAGCCGCTTCATTCTCTGATCCACTGATTCAGCGCTTTTCAGAAGCCCAGCCCACCCGGCTGGGCTTTTTTATGCATGTTCTTGATCGAACGATGCTTTTTTCATACTGATGATTTTGCCAACAATCTGCATATAGCGATATACTTACCCTTCCTGTGGCAAACAGACGAAACCCTTATGAAATACGATACATCTGAACTCTGCGATATCTACCATGAAGAAGTGAATGTTGTTGAACCGCTTTTTTCAAATTTTGGTGGGCGCACTTCATTCGGTGGTCAGATTACCACAGTGAAATGCTTTGAAGACAACGGCTTACTCTACGATCTGCTGGAAGAGAATGGCCGGGGTCGGGTACTGGTGATTGATGGCGGCGGCTCAGTGCGCCGTGCACTGGTGGATGCGCAGCTGGCACGTCTGGCGGCAACCAACGAGTGGGAAGGTCTGGTGATTTACGGTTCGGTACGCCAGGTTGATGAGCTGGAAGAGCTGGAGATTGGCATTCAGGCGATTGCCGCGATTCCGGCAGGCGCTGCGGGTGAAGGGATTGGCGAAAGCGATGTGCGCGTTAATTTCGGCGGCGTCACCTTCTTCTCCGGCGACCATCTCTATGCCGACAACACCGGTATCATTCTGTCAGAGGATGCGCTGGACCTCGAATAGGCCAGACATGAAAACGGGTGCCTGAGCACCCGTTTTTCACATCAGCTGAGGCTTCAAACCTCTTCCATTTTTCCCAGCAATGCACGCAGACGTTCCTGCCACACGTGTTGCTCTTCTTTCAGGTGCTGATTTTCACGCATCAGCGCATCGTGGTTGCCCGCGACTTGTTGCGCATCGTTACGCAGTGAGTTGTTCTGCTCTTTCAGCTCTTCGATTTCCATCTGCAACAGGGTGATGGTATCAATCGCCTGCTGTACTTTCGCTTCCAGTTTCTCAAACACTTCAAATGACATCTTTCTGACCTCTCCTAAATTCCTGCAAGGCGTTGATGATGCCAGCTTAAGCCAGCAACGTTGTCCCGATTGTATGTAGCCTCACCCCGCAAGTCCAGCAACGCGGCCGCTGCGGGCGTAGTCTGTAACACTTTTCAGCCAATCCCTGAATTTACGCTGCGCTGACTGCGACGGCTTTCTGGTACGGGTCCGTTATCCCCATCATCAGGCGCGAATATTGGCTAAGGAAAGCCAGAATACGCGAAAACGCGCATTTTTATGACGCAGTACACAAAAAACGATTTCGCTATTTCTCGTTTATGTTCGTTAACGATAAATTCACACCAGCCCTACATTAAAGCTGGGTGCCTCATGGAATGAGAACAAAAACTGATAAAATTTAACCTCGCTTCAGGAACCACTATTATGAGTCAGACAACTAACACGCTCAAAGGTCAGTGTATTGCCGAATTTCTGGGGACAGGCTTGATTATTTTCTTTGGCGCAGGCTGTGTGGCTGCACTGAAACTCGCCGGTGCCGCCTTCGGTCAGTGGGAAATCTGCATCATCTGGGGTCTTGGCGTTTCCATGGCCGCCTACCTTACCGCAGGCATTTCGGGCGCGCACCTGAACCCGGCAATCACCGTTGCACTCTGCCTGTTTGCTAATTTTGAAGGACGTAAAGTTCTGCCTTATATCGTATCGCAGATTGCCGGTGCCTTTTGTGCCGCGGCGCTGGTATACGGTCTCTACTACAGCCTGTTTTTTGATTATGAGCAGAGCCACCAGATGGTGCGCGGCACGGTTGAAAGTCTCGACCTGGCAGGCATCTTCTCAACCTACCCTAATCCACATATCGGTGTCGGCCAGGCCTTCCTGGTTGAGATGGTCATCACTGCAGTATTAATGGCGGTCATTATGGGTCTGACGGATGACGGCAACGGCATTCCACGTGGCCCACTGGCTCCACTGCTGATTGGCCTGCTGGTTGCGGTTATCGGTGGCTCCATGGGTCCTCTGACCGGCTTCGCCCTTAACCCGGCTCGTGATTTCGGACCGAAGATCTTCGCATGGCTGGCAGGCTGGGGTAACGTTGCCTTTACCGGTGGTCGTGACATCCCTTACTTCCTCGTGCCGATTTTTGGCCCGCTGGTCGGTGCCTGCCTGGGTGCAGTAGGTTATCGCACACTGATTGGTCGCTACCTGCCAGGTACCGCCCAGGAACCTGCAAGCGTTCCAGCAGACAAACCGGTTGCACGCGCTCAGCAGCGTAAAGCGTAAGTTTCACCTTTTATCATCAGGACAGAATTTATGACTACCACAGATAAAAAATATATTGTCGCGCTCGATCAGGGCACAACCAGCTCCCGCGCCGTCATTCTCGACCACGACTCTAATATCGTCGCGGTATCGCAGCGCGAATTCACCCAGATCTACCCGAAAGCGGGCTGGGTTGAACATGATCCAATGGATATCTGGGCTTCACAAAGCTCAACGCTGGTTGAAGTGCTGGCCCATGCCGACATCCGCTCTGATGAGATTGCGGCAATCGGTATCACCAACCAGCGCGAAACCGCTATCGTCTGGGAAAAAGAGACCGGTAAGCCGATCTACAACGCCATCGTCTGGCAGGATCCCCGCACCGCCGACTACTGTCACAAACTGAAGAAAGAGGGTCTGGAAGAGTATATCCAGCACACCACCGGTCTGGTGATTAACCCTTACTTCTCCGGAACCAAAGTGAAGTGGATCCTGGATCACGTTGAAGGCTCTCGTGAGCGTGCAAAACGCGGCGAGTTGCTGTTTGGTACCGTTGATACCTGGCTGGTCTGGAAAATGACCCAGGGCCGGGTGCATATCACCGACTATACCAACGCCTCCCGTACCATGATGTTTAACATCCATAAGCTGGAGTGGGATCAGCGTATGCTGGATATCCTGGATATCCCGCGTGAAATGCTGCCAGAAGTGAAGTCCTCTTCTGAAGTCTATGGTCAGACCAACATCGGTGGTAAAGGCGGTACACGTATTCCAATCGCCGGTATTGCCGGTGACCAGCAGGCTGCGCTGTATGGCCAGCTCTGTGTTCAGCCTGGCATGGCGAAAAACACCTACGGCACCGGCTGCTTTATGCTGATGAACACCGGTACTGAAGCGGTAACCTCGACGCACGGCCTGCTGACCACTATCGCCTGTGGCCCGCGCGGTGAAGTGAACTATGCACTGGAAGGGGCTGTGTTTATCGGTGGCGCCTCTATTCAGTGGCTGCGCGATGAGATGAAGCTGATCAGTGAAGCTGCTGACTCTGAATACTTTGCGATGAAAGTGAAAGACACCAACGGCGTTTACATGGTGCCTGCTTTCACCGGCCTGGGCGCCCCTTACTGGGACCCGTATGCCCGTGGTGCTATCTTCGGCCTGACCCGTGGTGCTAATGCTAACCACATCATCCGTGCGACGCTGGAGTCTATCGCTTATCAGACGCGCGACGTGCTGGAAGCGATGCAGAACGATGCCAACACCCGCCTGCAGGCGCTGCGTGTCGATGGTGGTGCGGTTTCCAACAACTTCCTGATGCAGTTCCAGTCGGACATCCTCGGCACCCGTGTTGAGCGTCCGGAAGTGCGTGAAGTCACCGCGCTGGGTTCTGCTTATCTGGCAGGTCTGGCTGTCGGCTTCTGGCAGGATCTGGATGAAGTCCGCTCTAAAGCAGTTATTGAGCGTGAATTCCGTCCAAGCCTGGAAACCACCGAGCGTAACTTCCGTTATGCTGGCTGGAAAAAAGCCGTAGCCCGCGCCCAGGCGTGGGAAGAACAAGAGTAATATCAATGCCCGCGACCGTTGCTGTCGCGGGCCTTTTCCCCGCTCCACTGCCCCGCTGTGTTACACTGCCTGCCTGTTTTTTGTCAGGTAGATGCCATGAAACGAGAACTTGCCATTGAATTTTCCCGCGTAACCGAAGCTGCCGCCCTGGCAGGCTATCACTGGTTAGGACGCGGCGACAAAAATGCGGCTGACGGCGCGGCTGTCCATGCCATGCGTCATGTCCTGAACTCCATTGAAATCGACGGTCAGATTGTGATCGGTGAAGGCGAAATCGACGAAGCTCCGATGCTCTATATCGGTGAAAAAGTCGGTACCGGCCGCGGCGATGCGGTCGACATTGCGGTCGATCCGATTGAAGGCACCCGCATGACGGCGCTTGGCCAGGCTAACGCGCTGGCGGTGATGGCCGTAGGCGATAAGGGCAGCTTTCTGCACGCACCCGACATGTACATGGAAAAACTGATTGTTGGCCCCGCAGCGCGTGGAGAGATCGATCTTGACCTGCCGCTGGAGACCAACCTGCGTAATATCGCCATCGCGATGAATAAGCCGCTATCACAGCTAACCGTATCGATTCTGGCAAAGCCACGTCATGACGCAGTGATCAGTCAGTTGCAGCAACTGGGCGTGCGGGTGTTTACCTTCCCGGATGGCGATGTCGCCGCCTCCATTCTGACCTGCATGCCGGACAGCGAAGTGGATGTGATGTATGGCATCGGCGGCGCACCGGAAGGCGTGGTCTCTGCGGCGGTGATCCGCGCGCTGGATGGGGATATGCAGGGCCGGTTACTGGCGCGTCACCACGTGAAAGGCGACAGCGCTGAAAACCGTCTGCTGGGTGAGCAGGAGCTGCAGCGCTGCGCAGAGATGGGGATTGAAGCGGGCAAAAAGCTGACGCTGAATGAGATGGCACGCAATGACAACGTGGTGTTTGCCGCCACCGGCATTACCAGTGGCGAACTACTGAAAGGCATTACGCGTCAGGGCAATATCGCCACCAGCGAGACCCTGCTGATTCGCGGTAAATCACGCACCATCCGCCGTATTCAGTCGATTCACTATCTCGACCGTAAAGATCCGGCGCTCCATCCCTTTATCCTGTAACCGGCTGGTTGCCGCGCTCCGGCTGACGTGAGAGCGGCAACCAGCAGAGCAGCATCACCAGCGCAGTGAAGAACATCAGCATGCCAAGGCTGAACTGATCGCGCTGCGGCATCATGGCTGACAGCCACGCCACCAGGCCCGATCCCAGGTTCTGCATCCCGCCAATCAGCGCGCCCGCGCTACCCGCCAGCCAGGCATAAGGCTCCATCGCGCCTGAAGTCGCCAGCGGGAACAGCATGCCAGCCCCAAAGAAGAACAGCGCAGCCGGAACCAGCAGCGTCCAGATATTCATCACGCCGAACCACGCCGGGATCCACATCAGGATGCCCGCCAGCAGGCAGCTATTTACGCCCCACCACATCAGACTGTGCCATGAACCCTGCTCGCGACCGGCAAACCAGGCACCAAAAAACGCTGCCGGAATCGGCAGGATGAACAGGATGCTGACGGTCAGGCTGTGCAGGCCGAGCACGCCGCCCAGCAGAACGCCACAGCTCGACTCAAATACCGCAATCCCGGCCAGCGCGCCAATCAGCAGCACAATGTAGCGAACGAAATTCGCGTCACTGAGCAGGCGGGCGTAGCGTTTAAAGAAAGGGGTCACTTCCGCACTCTGCGGTCGGGTCTCCGGCAGCCAGCGTGCCATTGAAACGGTTACCGCCAGACAGAGCAGCAGCAGAAAGGCAAAGCAGGCGTGCCAGCCAAAGAGCTGCGTCAGCAGTGCACCAATCACCGGCGCCAGCAGCGGGCTGACCAGAATGCCCATATTAAGCAGGCTGTTAGCGCGGCGCAGTGCGTGCCCCTCGTAGAGATCGCGCGGCATGGTGCGGGCCATCACGCCAGCTACGCCGGTGCCCAGTCCCTGAACAGCGCTGCCGAACACCAGCATATCGAGCGACGTCGCCATCAGTGCCGTGATTGCGCCGATCATAAAGATCATCATGCCCGCCAGAATCACCGGACGACGACCGATGCTGTCTGACAGCGGGCCATAGATCAGCTGGGATCCGCCATAGGTCATCAGATAGGCCGCCATCACACGCTGCAGCGCGCCATCCCGCACATTCAGAGCATCCGCCATCACCGACATCGCCGGGACGTAGATAGTCTGTGCCATCTGCCCTACTGCCACCAGCACAATGAGCATCACCAGCAGCGGGCGATTTTCGAGTTTAGTCATCATGATTATGCAAAATTTCTTTCTGTGAAAGGAGGTTAAAACAGCGGTTCACCCGCCAGTCATCTTGTTATGGCGGGCAAAATATCAGGATTAGATGACAAAGCGAGAGGTAAGCGAAAAGGTCCCGGCTTGCGCCTGTCAAGTTTATGGGCCAGCCTGTAAAGACAAAGTAACAGTTTGTCGATTAGAGCCTTTGCCCCGGCGCAGGCTGGCAATCTCACCGGGCAGCCGCGAAAATAGTGACCTGCCTGAATAATCAACAACCAGGGAGTGATTATGGCTGAGTGGGTCAATGCTGAAGTAAAGGAAGTGAAAAACTGGACGGATGCGCTGTTCAGTCTCCGGGTAAAAGCGCCCATCGATCCCTTTATCGCCGGGCAATTTGCCAAGCTGGCACTGGAAATCGACGGTGAGCGGGTACAGCGCGCTTACTCTTACGTCAATGCGCCGAAAGATGATCTGCTGGAGTTCTACCTGGTCACCGTGCCAGAGGGCAAACTGAGTCCGCATCTGCAGGCACTTCGGCCTGGCGATCAGGTGATGGTCACCAAAGAAGCGGCAGGATTCTTTGTGCTGGATGAAGTCCCTGAGTGCAAAACCTTATGGATGCTGGCAACCGGCACCGCTATTGGCCCCTACCTGTCGATGCTACAGCAGGGCGAAGGGCTGGATCGCTTTGAAAACATCGTGCTGGTCCATGCTGCCCGCTATGCGGCCGACCTGAGCTTTTTGCCGCTGATGCAGCAGCTGCAACAACATTATCAAGGCAAGCTGCACATCCAGACGGTGGTGAGTCGCGAAGAGATCGCCGGTTCGCTGACTGGCCGGGTCCCGGCGTTGATCGAAAACGGTGAGCTGGAGCGCGCCACCGGGTTAAGCCTGGATGCCGACAGCAGCCATGTGATGCTGTGCGGCAACCCGCAGATGGTGCGTGATACCCAGCAATTACTGAAAGAGACGCGCGAGATGCGCAAGCACCTGAAGCGTAAGCCGGGCCATATCACCAGCGAACATTACTGGTGAGCCGTTTGCCGGTATCGCACCGGCTGAGTCGCGGTACCAAACCGGTTAGCGCCGGGGGTACCGCGAAAGAGACCGAGATCGAGCAGCAGGCCAGCCAGTAACACAAACGGAATGGCGCGACCCAACAGCCAGGGCAGTATGCCGTCCAGCATGCTCCAGTTCCCTGCCACCAGCAGCCAGGCAACAATCACCAGAAATCCCCAGTAGCCGCGGCGATTACGATCGTGCAACCGTTTAACGATAACCGCGCTGGCGGGCCACAGCAGGCAGACCACGCCAAAGGCCGCCATCTGAGTATCAAGCCAGTCGTTAGCCGCTAACGCGAATAACAGGGTTGTTGTCAGCAACCAGACCGCCTGCCAGATCCAGAAATCACGTCGTCCCAGCCGGCCGCGCCAGGAAAAACACCATTGTTGTAACGTCATGCATTATCATCCAGAGAGAAGAGAACCGCTGCGGTTTTGACCTCGCGGATAAAAACCGTTTTAATTTGCGCCTGAGTTTACGGGTTAGGATCGACAAAATGAAGAATTTGCCTGGCGCACTGCTGTTATCGTTTGCGCTGACGGTTCCGGTCTTTGCCGCCGATCCGCCACCGCAGGAACGGACCGATGCGTTGCCCACCGCCCCCTATCTGCTGGCGGGCGCCCCCACCTTTGATATGACTATCGGCCAGTTCCGCGAAAAGTATAATCAGGCCAACGGGGCGCTGATGCTGCCGGAATATCGCGCCATTGATAATCGGGGCGACAAAAGCACCCTGACGCGCGCCGCCAGCAAAATCAACGAGACCCTCTATGCGTCTACCGCGCTGGAGCCCGGTACCGGCAAAATTAAGACGCTGCAGATTACCTGGCTACCGTTGCCAGGTCCGGATCAGAACGCCTCACAGCAAAAAGCGCTGGCCTACATGACCGCCATGTTGCGCTTCTTTGTACCGGGACTGAGCGCCGATGAGGGACGTAAAAAGCTGGAGGGTTTGCTGAAGCAAGGTAAGGATTTACCCTACTTTGCGCAGGTCGAGGGCGCGTTGCGTTTTGTGGTGGCTGACAACGGCGACAAGGGGCTGACCTTCGCCGTTGAGCCGGTCAAACTGGCGCTCGCCAGCCCCTGATGATGAGGCCGAAAATGACGAAAAGCAAAGCCATCGCTACATTTGATCTCTATACTGTCTGGCAGACAACGCTGCCAGCTGGCAGCGATTTTTCATGTATCGCTTTATGCGGAGGATAGAATGCGACATCCACTGGTTATGGGTAACTGGAAGTTGAATGGCAGCAAGCAGATCACAGCTGAACTGATCGCCGGTCTGCGCAAGGAACTGTCTGGCGTTGAGGGTTGTGGCGTCGCCATTGCACCGCCAGCTCTCTATCTCGAGCAGGCAAAACACGCCATCTCCGGTAGCCACATCGCACTGGGTGCGCAGAACGTAGACGTTAACCTGTCTGGTGCGTTTACCGGTGAAGTTTCCGCAGAGATGCTGAAAGATATCGGCGCGAAATATATCATTATCGGTCACTCAGAGCGCCGCACTTACCACAAAGAGAGCGACGAATTCATCGCGAAGAAATACGCGGTGCTGAAGTCAGTGGGCCTGGTACCGGTGCTGTGCATTGGTGAAACCGAAGCGGAAAACGAAGCGGGTAAAACCGAAGAAGTCTGCGCTCGTCAGCTGGATGCCGTTCTGGAAACTCAGGGCGCCGAAGCGTTTAAAGATGCGGTCATCGCGTATGAGCCAGTCTGGGCCATCGGTACCGGCAAATCTGCCACCCCTGCTCAGGCTCAGGCCGTTCACAAATTCATTCGTGACCATATCGCGAAGAAAGATGCGGCTATCGCAGAACAGGTCATCATTCAGTACGGCGGCTCAGTTAACGATAAAAATGCGGCTGAGCTTTTCACCCAGCCTGACATCGATGGCGCGCTGGTTGGCGGTGCCTCACTGAAAGCGGACGCTTTCGCTGTGATCGTTAAAGCTGCAGCGGCTGCAAAAAGCGCCTAAGCAGTAAACGTACCGATTAAAGGCGGCTTAAGCCGCCTTTTTTATGGGCGCTATCAGCTGACAGGCGTGATCCTGTACCTCCTCCGCCGAACCGCTGTTCAGCAGCAGCCAGTTTCGCTCTATCGCCATCAGCACCAGTCGTCCATCACTTAATTCAGCCAGTGCCAGCCCATATTTCCCCATCTCGCTGCGTGCCTGTGGCCGCTCATCGGCCAGTCGGATAAACGCACTCTGCCGGGTCAGCTCGTCCGGGGTCAATGCACGCAGCCAGTAGCGGTGCTTACGCAGCGTGATGCTCTGCCACCGCCCGCTAAGCTGCGGCGTCAGCTGATCAAGCTGCTGACGCACATCGGGTCGCAGGCAGGAGATATGAATATGGAGCTGATTCTGCGTGCGGCCATACTGTGAATTGATAGCCAGTGACAGGACCCGATCGTCAATAGGTGAGCCGCGTCGCTGCGCAAGCAGAGTCCGCTCATCCCAGGCAAGGGCAAAGTAGTTGGGCGTAGCGGATTGCAGTAACCGCGGGCTTTCGATGCCGGTGATCCTGTCGAGCGGGATCAGCAGATACTGCAACGGCCCGTGCATATCTTTCAGCATGGCATAGCGATGCCGCTGATCGACGCGCTGACAGGGCGCAGGTTCTCCACCACTCTGCTGGTGAGGCAGACATTTCTCGCTGACGATCTGCCACAACGCATCACTGTTCTTTTTGAAATGCAGTGCGGCAGCCAGCATCCCCGCAATGACCAGTACCAGCAGAACCGCAACCAGGCGGGTTGCACGACGATGTGTCGGCATAACAACGCTTCCTGAATGGCTTAGCAGCCTGCATCCTCGCCTGGCGAGAAAAAAATGTCACGGGGAATTCTGGCAGATAACCCAGCGGCTGGGCGGAGAAGGAGAAAAGGCGTGGTTGTGGGGGATAAGCGGTCAGCGCAGGAATGCGCTGACCGCAACGCATTACGGTTTCATGACCTGGTCATAGCTGCCGCCATCGGCGAAGTGGGCTTTCTGAGCCTGTGTCCAGCCACCAAACTTGTCCTGAATGGTAAACAGCTTCACTGGCGCAAAGGTGCTGGCGAATTTCTTCGCGACTTCAGCATCACGCGGACGGTAGTAGTTCTGTGCAGCGATAGTCTGGCCTTCTGGCGAGTAGAGGTATTTCAGATAAGCGTCGGCGACTTTACGCGTCCCCTTTTCATCTACCACTTTATCGACCACCGACACGGTCGGTTCCGCCAGAATCGATTCGCTCGGAGTGACAATCTCGAACTTGTCTTTGCCCAGCTTGTTAACCGCCAGATAGGCTTCGTTTTCCCAGGCGATCAGCACATCACCAATCCCGCGCTCAACGAAGGTGTTGGTTGCGCCGCGTGCGCCGGAATCCTGCACTTCAACGTTTTTAAACAGCGCTCTGACGTAAGCCAGCGCTTTAGCCTGATCGCCGTTGTTATGATCCAGCGCCCAGCCCCAGGCCGCCAGATAGTTCCAGCGTGCGCCGCCGGACGTTTTCGGGTTAGGGGTAATAACAGATACGCCTGGCTTCGTCAGGTCGCTCCAGTCATGGATGCCTTTAGGGTTATCTTTACGAACCAGGAAGACAATGGTCGAGGTGTAGGGCGCAGAGTTGTCCGGCAGACGCTGAATCCAGTTTTTATCAATACGACCGCGTTCTGCAATGGCATCAACATCCGATTGCAACGCCAGTGTGACCACATCCGCCCGAATGCCGTTAATCACGGAGGTCGCCTGCTTACCGGAACCGCCATGCGACTGACGGACCACGACATTATCGCCGGTTTCCTGTTTGTAGTGCGCACTGAACGCTTTGTTGTACTGTTCGTACAGCTCACGCGTTGGATCGTAGGAAACGTTTAACAGCTGAATGTCTTTCGCCAGAACGCTGGTTGAGGCCAGCAACAGGGTAACGCCGATACTCCACTTGTTCATTACGCACTCTCCCAATGTCGTTATGGGCTAAGCGTGACATAAACCAATACAGAGCTAAAAGAATTAAAAATAAGCTGTTATAACCATGGGGAATATAGAGGCGGGATGCCGGGGCGCACCAGGTCGCACACCCCGCAGAGGAATTAATAGAGTTTTTTCGCGGTGTCGAGCCAGTCGCGTTTGAACGGACGCTTCATATTTTCAATGGCGTCGACGATGTCGTGATGCACCATCTTCTCGTTCTGAATACCGACGCAACGGCCGCCGTAACCCTGCATCAGCAGTTCAATGGAGTAGGCCCCCATGCGTGAGGCCAGAATACGGTCATACGCACAAGGTGCACCGCCACGCTGAATGTGGCCCAGAACGGTAGAACGGGTTTCACGCTTGGTTTCTGTTTCGATGAAACGCGCCAGATCGTCGATATCGCAGATGTGCTCGGTAATCGCCACGATAGCGTGCTTTTTACCTTTGGCGATGCCCGCTTTGATTTCCGCTACCAGCTCTTCACGAGTATACGGGAACTCAGGCAGCACGATGAACTCACAGCCACCCGCAATGGCGGCCGCCAGTGTCAGATCGCCACAGTAGCGACCCATCACTTCCACAATCGAAATACGCTGATGCGATGAAGAGGTATCACGCAGGCGGTCAATCGCTTCAACCACGGTTTCCAGTGCAGTGAAATAACCGATAGTGTAATCCGTTCCGGCAACGTCGTTATCGATGGTGCCTGGCAGACCAATGCACGGGAAGCCCATTTCAGTCAGGCGCTTAGCCCCCATGTAGGAACCGTCACCACCAATAACAACCAGCGCATCAATGCCGCGCTTTTTCATGTTCTCAATGGCAACCTGACGCACATCTTCATTACGGAATTCAGGGAAGCGTGCTGAGCCCAGGAAAGTGCCGCCGCGGTTAATCATGTCGGAAACGCTGTAGCGATCAAGATTGATCATGCGATCTTCGTACAATCCCAGGTAACCGTCATAGATCCCAAAAACTTCCAGTCCTTCACTCAGCGCGGAACGCACCACGCCACGAATAGCTGCGTTCATGCCTGGGGCGTCACCGCCGCTGGTTAATACACCAATTTTTTTGATCATGACAACCTCTGGATTGTTCAAAACTAAGGGTTAATCCTGCCTGTCGATCGCTGCTGAAGCTCATTTTACGACTCGCGCGACACGTGATGGCAGATAGTATATCAAAGGCTTGCTGCTGAATTGATTCAGGTCAGACAACTTTTCACTATTTTTTGCAGCAATGTTAGCGTTACGTCATCCCTGCCGTATCGATTTGATTCATTTAAGTTAAAAACCTAAAGAATCCTCTCTCTCGAACGGTACCACAGAACAGGGATCCTGATGGATAATTACGTCTGACCCGGGAAATTCTTTGCGTAACGCCTTCTCAACCTGATCGGCTACCCGATGCGCCTGCACCAGTGGCAGCTGATCTTCCAGTTCCAGATGCAGCTGAATAAATTTGGTCGGCCCGGACTGACGGGTTCGCAGATCGTGAACGCCCTGCACCTGCGGCCAGTTTGTCGCAAGCGTCAGGATTTGCTGCCGTTCCTCTTCCGGTAACGCGCGATCCAGCAATGACTGAACCGCCTCGTAGCCCATACGCAGTGCGCTGTAGAGAATAAAAATACCAATGCCCAGCGCAAACAGGGCATCCGCCCGGGCAAAGCCATAGCTGCTCAGCACCAGCGCAATCAAAATAGCGCCATTCATGATGACGTCGGACTGATAGTGCAGCATGTCAGCCCGGATCGCCTGGCTGCGGGTTTTACGAACCACCCAGCGCTGAAAGGCCACCAGCACCAGCGTTGAGCTCAGCGCCACCACGGTCACTACAATACCGACGCCGGGCGCCCGCAACTCATTGGGCGTCGCCAGATGCTGCAGGCCGGTCAGAAACAGAAACAGCGCCGACCCGGAAATAAACATACTTTGCGCCAGCGCTGCCAGCGACTCCGCTTTGCCGTGCCCGAAAGTATGATCTTCGTCAGCGGGCTGCAGTGCATAACGCACCACCAGCAGATTGGTCAGCGAGGCGGCGATATCCACCAGTGAATCCACCAGAGAGGCCAGTAAACTCACCGAACCGGTGTACCACCAGGCAAAAATTTTCACGAGCAACAGCACAGACGCAAGAATGGTCGCGCCGAGCGCAGCACGCTTTACCAGTCGGCCATAAGAGGGTTGCATGCCAGGTTCCCTGTGCGGCATCAGTGATGATGCGCATCAAAATGAATGAATGGCTCAAGTTTAACATCGGGAAGCGGGCACTGCTTAGCGGGTCGATCAACGGATCAGGCTTTTTTGGGAAGGCGCGACAGGTACAAAAAAACAAGCCCCGGCCTCTGTGGGAGGTCGGGGCAAAGTGTCATACACATCAGTACCAGGCCACATTCAGGCCCAGGTCTGGGCTGAGAAAGGGGCGGCGACTACTTTTTGCCGCCTTTTTTCCCGGCTTCTGATGCTTTTTCACGATCGTTTTTGAAATTTCCGCCGCCGCTACTCTGGCCGCCTTTCTTACCGGCTTCAGACGCTTTTTGCGGATTATCTGCGAAATTACCTGAACCACCACGATGCTCTGCCATAACTTACTCCGTTAATAGATTCATTCAGGACTACATAATGTGGTTGCTGCTCCCTGAGACTTCGCAAAGACACTTAACTTCCCTGCAGTGACAGGATTAAGTGTAGAGGGTGCGCCTGAACCGGCAAGCGTAACGCGGGGGATTTATCTCATTGAAAAATATAATTAAAGTTTTCTATGCCTGCCTGTAATTCATTCACTTTCAGTGAGTTATAATATTTAACAGGCGGTAAAACCCTTACCGGTACGCTTAAATTTAAGTCATGACCTGAATAGTAAGGAATCGGTGAGACTTACTCATAAAAGCTCAACAAGCGCTAATCAAACAGGGGTTTTATTGCGGGGTGATGATTCCAGTCAAAATAAAAAAAGTGAAAAAAAGATAAAAAAAACCCCCACCATCATGGCGGGGGAAGACAGGGATGTGTCTATGGCAAGGAAAACAGGGATACTATGTTACTGGTTACTGCTGGTACTACTCACTGCCTGCAGCGATGACGCTGACTGCAAATTCGAAAACTGTCGCAGCTCATTAAGTCGCCGCTGGTAATTCTGCTGTAACGCCGACTGCTGGGCTGGCGTTAGCAGCTGGAACATTTGATTCTGTACGCGCGCCATCTCGACCTGCTGTTCAACCTGAACTCTGGCGATCACTTCCGCCTTCTCGCGGATGGCCGCTTCGTTAAACTGGTCTGCAGTCACTAACTCATGTAGTGCTGCGATATCGTCAATATGGACGACCGGGCGCTCATGTCGGGCCTGTTGCATCAGGTCACGCATCTGCTGACGTTGCTCTTCAGTCAGCTCGATGCCATCGAACATGTGGCTTTGCGGATTTTGCGTCATACTGCCTGTCGGCAATCCGCCATGATGCATCTCGTCAATCGTCGTCGCATCTTTAGCACCTGCGCTGGCGACACTCAGAGCCATCGCTGAGGCAAGGACGACGGCGGTTAATTTGCGCATCGTGTACTCCAGTTCGTTCCGTTTTGCGATTCAACGAGAGCCAGTGTACGGCGACAGCTGCAAACATCCGTCAGGGGGTGTAAAACTACGTAAAGCGATGGATAGGTGCGCCAGGAACACGGTATTTTGCCTGCGGAGGGCTACAAAAATGAATAAAATCCTGTTGGTAGATGACGATCGCGAATTAACTTCGCTTTTAAAAGAACTGTTAGAAATGGAAGGGTTTGAAGTGGTGGTAGCCAGCGATGGTGAACAAGCGCTGAACCTGCTCGATAACTCAATTGATCTGCTTTTACTGGATGTCATGATGCCGAAGAAAAACGGTATCGACACCCTGAAAGAACTGCGTCAGCAACATCAAACCCCCGTCATCATGCTAACGGCGCGCGGCAGCGAGCTGGATCGCGTACTGGGCCTCGAACTGGGCGCAGATGACTATCTGCCTAAGCCGTTTAACGATCGTGAACTGGTGGCGCGTATCCGCGCTATTCTGCGGCGCTCAAACTGGAGTGAACAGCAGCAGCAACACGATAATAGCTCGCCCACGCTGGAAGTGGACTGCCTGCGTCTCAATCCCGGCCGTCAGGAGGCCAGTTTTGATGATGTGACGCTGGATTTGACCGGCACGGAGTTCACCCTGCTCTATCTGCTGGCGCAGCATCTGGGCCAGGTGGTGTCGCGTGAGCACCTGAGTCAGGAAGTGCTGGGCAAACGCCTGACGCCTTTTGACCGCGCTATTGATATGCATATCTCCAATCTGCGTCGCAAGCTGCCTGAACGCCGTGACGGTCATCCCTGGTTCAAAACTTTACGTGGCCGCGGCTATCTGATGGTTTCGGCATCATGATTGGAAGTCTGACCACCCGTATCTTCGCCATCTTCTGGTTGACGCTGGCGCTGGTGTTGATGCTGGTGCTAATGGTGCCCAAGCTCGATTCACGACAGATGACCTCGCTGCTGGAAAGTGAACAGCGGCAGGGCATCATGATTGAGCAACACGTCGAAGCAGAGCTGTCACAGGATCCCCCTAACGATCTGATGTGGTGGCGTCGTCTGTTTCGGGCAGTGGAGAAGTGGGCACCGCCGGGTCAGCGGCTGCTGTTAGTGACCAGTGAAGGTCGGGTGATCGGCGCGCAACATAACGAAATGCAGGTTATCCGCAATTTTATCGGCCAGTCTGACAATGCCGATCATCCGCAGAAGAAGAAATATGGTCGTGTTGAGCTGGTAGGGCCTTTCGCCGTTCGGGATGGCGAAGATAACTACCAGCTTTACATGATTCGTCCCGCCAACAGTTCCCAGCTCGATTTCGTGAATCTGCTGTTTGACCGTCCCCTGTTACTGCTTATCGTCACCATGCTCATCAGCTCCCCGCTGCTGCTCTGGCTGGCCTGGAGCCTGGCACGTCCGGCACGTAAGCTGAAATATGCTGCCGACGAAGTCGCAAGCGGAAACCTGCGTCAGCATCCGGAACTGGAATCGGGCCCACAGGAGTTTCTGGCGGCGGGTTCCAGCTTTAACCAGATGGTCAGTGCGCTGGAGCGGATGATGACCGGTCAGCAACGTCTGTTATCAGATATCAGCCATGAGCTTCGTACCCCGCTCACCCGTCTGCAACTGGCTACCGCGCTGCTGCGTCGGCGCCAGGGTGAAGGCAAAGAGCTGGGCCGCATTGAAATGGAAGCACAGCGTCTTGATGGCATGATTAACGATCTGCTGGTGCTGTCGCGCACCCAGCATAAAAATGCGCTGGTCAGCGAAGCGATGAAGGCGAATCAGTTGTGGAATGGGGTGCTGGAAGATGCCCGTTTCGAAGCGGAGCAGATGGGCAAGAAGATGGATATCCCCTATCCGCCTGGCCCGTGGCCGCTTTATGGTAACCCCCATGCGCTGGAGAGTGCGCTGGAAAATATCGTACGCAATGCGCTGCGCTATTCCCACACCCATATCAGCGTCAGCTTCTCCGTCGATATTTCCGGCATCACGGTACACGTTGATGACGATGGTCCAGGCGTGAGTCCGGAAGATCGTGAACAGATTTTCCGGCCTTTCTACCGTACCGATGAAGCACGCGATCGCGAATCAGGCGGCACCGGTCTTGGCCTGGCGATTGTTGAAACGGCAGTGCAGCAACATCGCGGCTGGGTTAAAGCGGATGACAGCCCATTGGGCGGCCTGCGTCTGACCCTCTGGTTGCCGCTCTACTCCTCCGCTCGTCAATAATTTGTTATGCTTCGGCCCCTGTCATCGGGGGCCTTATGCTTAACATTGTCTTGTTTGAACCAGAAATTCCGCCGAATACCGGCAATATCATCCGCCTGTGTGCCAATACTGGCTTTCAGCTTCATCTGATTCAGCCGCTTGGTTTTGCCTGGGATGACAAGCGTTTACGCCGCGCCGGGCTGGATTACCACGAATTTACTGCCATTAAATTCCACGCCGACTATCAGGCGTTTATCGCCTCAGAGTCGCCTGAGCGTCTGTTTGCGCTGACGACCAAAGGTACGCCCGCACACAGTGCCGTAGCGTACCAGGCTGGCGATTATCTGCTGTTTGGCCCGGAGAGCCGTGGACTTCCGGCTGAGATCTTAGCGGCGTTACCGGCTCAGCAGAAAATCCGTATCCCGATGAAAGCGGAAAGCCGCAGTATGAATTTGTCGAACGCCGTCTCGGTGGTGGTCTATGAAGCGTGGCGCCAGCTTGATTATGCGGGCGCGCTGATTAAAGACTAGATGCCGTCGCCAAACTGAAAACCCGCCAGGCTGCCATTAAAGTGCTGATCCATATCCATCGACGGCTTTTCACTGCCTGGCTTACCAACGATTCGCGCGGGTACGCCTGCTGCAGTGGTGTGCGGCGGCACGGGCTGTAACACCACGGAACCGGCACCGATTTTGGCTCCCTTGCCAACTTCAATATTGCCCAGGACTTTCGCACCGGCACCAATCATCACCCCTTCACGGATTTTCGGGTGACGATCGCCGCTGGTTTTGCCGGTTCCGCCCAGCGTAACCGATTGCAGGATCGAGACATCATTCTCAACCACGGCGGTTTCACCAATCACAATGCCTGTGGCATGGTCGAGCATGATGCCGTGGCCGATGTTGGCGGCGGGATGAATATCGACGGCAAAGGAGACGGAGATTTCATTCTGCAGATAAACCGCCAGCGCGCGCCGGCCTTCATTCCACAGCCAGTGGCCAATGCGGTAGGCCTGTAAGGCGTGAAAACCTTTGAGGTAGAGCAGCGGCGTGGAGTATTTATCGACTGCCGGGTCACGCTGGCGCACCGCCTGAATATCGTACGCCGCTGACATAATCATCGACGGATCTTCACGGTAGGCTTCTTCAACGATTTCACGAATGGCGATGGCGGGCATAATCGGGTTAGCCAGCTTGTTGGCCAGCATATAACTCAGTGCACTACCGAGATTTTCATGCTTGAGCAATGTCGCGTGGAAGAAGCTGGCCAGCATCGGCTCACAATCAGCCAGGGCGCGCGCTTCTGCTTTGATATTATTCCAGACCAGTTCTAACTCATCAGACGACATTGCTGTTTTCTCCCGATAAAAAAAGCGCCTGAATGGGCGCTGCAGGTGATGATGCTACGCGTCCTGCGTTAGCCAGTGCTGTTTTCGTCCTTCCTTGTTCGTCCCAGCAGACTCAATGCTGCATCTCTCGCCGGCTTTTCGCAATACAGCACCTGATAAATCTGCTCGGTGATCGGCATTTCCACACCAAAACGGGCAGCCAATGCTTTGACTTCTTTGGTGTTTCTGTAGCCTTCTACAACTTGTCCGATAATGCGTTGCGCGCTATCTACATCCTCGCCCTGGCCCAGCATCATGCCAAAACGACGGTTACGCGACTGATTATCGGTACAGGTCAGCACCAGATCGCCCAGACCCGCCATCCCCATAAAGGTGGTGGGATCGGCACCCAGCGCGGCGCCCAGCCGGCTCATTTCAGCCAGACCACGGGTGATCAGTGCGGTACGTGCATTCGCGCCAAAACCAATCCCGTCAGAGATCCCGGCACCGATAGCAATCACGTTTTTTACCGCGCCGCCCAGCTGTACGCCGATGAAGTCAGGGTTGTTATAAACGCGGAAGCTCTTACCGCAGTGCAGCTTCTGCTGCAGATCCTCAGCAAACTGCGCATCCGTTGCGGCCAGCGCGATAGCCGTCGGTAATCCGGCTGCCAGCTCTTTCGCAAAGGTCGGTCCGGAGATTACAGCCAGCGGAATGTCATCGCCGACAATTTCCCGCGCCACATCCTGCAGCAGACGTCCGGTCTCTTTTTCCAGCCCTTTGGTCGCCCAGACAATACGCGAGTCTGACCGCAGATGAGGCTTGATCTGCTGCAGCACCTCGCCAAACACATGACTCGGCACCACGATCAATAAATCGCGGCTGGCAGCAATAGCTTTAGTCAGATCAGGTTCAAGAGAAAGATGGTCGGGGAACGGGACATCAGGCAGGAAAGCGGTGTTGCAGCGGTCACTCTGAAGTTGCGCCAGATGCGCCGGGTTATGTCCCCACAACAGCACCGGATGGCCGTTGCGGGCCAGCGTAATCGCCAAAGCGGTGCCGTATGAACCGGCACCGATGACGCTAATCGAAGCGTGAGTTGTCATCAGGCATCCTGATGTGGTTCAGCACCTTCTTCACCTTGCTGCTGCTGCAGGTAGTTCATGAACAGCGCATCAAAGTTAACCGGTGCCAGGTTCAGCTGCGGGAAGGTACCACGTGATACCAGGCTGGTAATGCATTCGCGTGCGTACGGGAACAGGATGTTCGGGCAGTATGCGCCCAGGCAATGTGCCATCTGCGTTCCTTCGATACCGCTGATGGTGAAAATACCGGCCTGCTGAACTTCACACAGGAAAGCGGTTTCTTCGCCCACGGTGGCGGTTACAGTCACACGAAGTACCACTTCGTAAACTTCGTCAGCCAGCTGAGAAGATGCAGTGTCCAGATCCAGTTTAACGTCCGGTTCCCACTCTTTCTGGAAAACCTGTGGTGCATTTGGCGCTTCAAAAGAGATGTCTTTGGTGAATACGCGCTGAATCTGGAATTGCATTTCGTTGGTGTTATGTTCTGACATGTGACCAAATCCTATGTATGAGATTGTCCGGCGTAAAATTACGCCTGCAGTAAGGGATCTAAACCTTCGCGATTATCGAGTGCGAATAAGTCGTCGCAGCCACCAATGTGCTGCGCATCAATAAAAATCTGAGGCACGGTGGTGCGGCCGCTACGCTTGATCATCTCTTCGCGTTTCGCCATGTCTCCATCAATGGGGATCTCCTGAAACGATACGCCTTTTTGCGTTAACAGCGCCTTCGCCCGATGGCAGTAAGGACAGGTCGCCTTGGTATACACTTCAACATTTGCCATGATCAGCACCTCTGTAAGATTATTTGCCGCGAACTAACGGCAGATTTTCGCCGCTCCAGCCACTGATACCATCTTTCAGCACTGAAACCCGCTCAAAGCCGGCCGCGCTGAGATGCGCAGCAGAATCACCCGCGCTTTGTCCGGTTGCACACACCACAATTATGGGCTGCGCTTTATGCTTTGCCAGTTCGTCGATGTTGCCTTTTTTAATCTCAGCGGCTGCGACATTCAGCGCACCTGAAATATGGCCTCTGCGGAAATCGTCGCGCGAACGCACGTCTACAACTACCGCGTCCTCTTTGTTAATCAGGCGGGTTGCTTCACCGCGGCTGATCGTTTTTACCTTAGAGAACATTCCTTTAACGGTAGTCACAATCACCAGAACGAGTAAAACGACCCATGCCAGACTCAGGATGGGGTGATTGCTTGCAAACTGCATAATTTCTTGCATGAGGGGTAACGACTCCAGACCGGGCTAATAAGCTAAAACAAGGGTTCTGAGTATACCTGCGCCACTTCGCATGTACAGATGCTATGCGGCCAGAGTATCGATTTGTGCTTCATTTTCCAAAAAAAGTGGCTGAATAGCAAAAATGGCGTAAGGCTTAATCCATGTCATTGTGAAAGTGGACATAACTGGAAAAGCAAATGCCAGTGGGGAGCACTGGTAAGCGGCGGTTCATCGTGGAATAATCATTGGCCTATGAAGGGAAAAACAACCGTTTCGCACACAAGGACCCGTCCCAACGGCGATAACCTGCCGTTGTTCACACACTTGTCCAGCCTCTCCCTTAGCCTGCTTTGTGCGGGGGCACTGTTATTGCCTGCCGCCGCCGTTAGTGCAGAAGACAGCAAATCTCAGCTGCAATCTATTCAGCAAAACATCGCTGAAAAAGAGAAAAGCGTTAAAGCGCAAAAGTTGCAGCGCAGCAAATTACTGGATCAGTTGCAGAGCCAGGAAAAAATCATCGCTCAGGCGAGCCGTCAGTTGCGTGACACCCGCAATAGCCTCAACGCCCTGAATGACGAAATCAAACAGCTTGCCACCTCCATCGCCCGCCTTGAAAAACAGCAAACCCAACAGGAAAACCTGCTTTCAGAGCAGCTTGATGCGGCGTTTCGTCAGGGTAAGCACAACGGTGTACAGCTGTTGATGGGCGGTGAAGAGAGTCAGCGCAGCGAGCGTATTCTGGCCTATTTCGGCTATCTGAATGCGGCGCGCCAGAAAAGTATCGAATCGCTGCAACAGACGCGTCAGGATTTGGCTCAGCAACGCGCCACGCTGGAGCAGAAGCAACAGCAGCAGAAAGGCTTATTAGCGCAGCAGCAGGGCCAGCAGCAGAAGCTGCAACAGGCGAGCGAAGCGCGGAAAAAAACCCTGACGACACTGGAAAGCGCGCTGGAAAAAGATCAGGCCGATCTGGTCGAGATGCGTCAGAACGAAAGCCGTCTGCAGGATAAGATCGCCCGTGCGGAACGCGAGGCGCGCGAGCGCGCCGCCCGTGAAGCGCGTGAGGCGGAAAAAGTGCGTCAGCGTCAGGCGCAGGCGAAAGCCAAAGGCTCCAGCTATCAGCCGACCCAGAGCGAACGCGAACTGGTGGCGCGCACCGGTGGACTTGGTCGCGCCGGCGGGCAGGCCTTGTGGCCGGTACGCGGACGCATTGAACATCGCTTTGGTGAACAGCTGCAGGGTGAACTGCGCTGGAAAGGACTGGTGATTGATGCGCGCGAAGGTACCGAGGTGAAAGCTATCGCCGATGGCCGCGTGCTGATGGCCGACTGGTTACAGGGCTACGGCCTGGTGGTCGTGCTGGAACATGGTAAAGGCGATATGAGCCTGTATGGCTACAACCAAAGTGCGCTGGTGAGCGTGGGTACGCAGGTGAAGGCAGGACAGCCTATCGCACTGGTGGGCACCAGTGGTGGCCGCGGTACTCCGTCGCTCTATTTTGAAATCCGACGTCAGGGACAGGCCGTCAATCCACTCCCGTGGTTAGGAAAATAGGTTTTGCTGCAACTTCGAAAAATCCCCGTTCTGTTGAGCGCCCTGCTGTTCAGCTACGCTGCGCAGGCGGGCAAACTGGCCATTGTCATCGATGACGTAGGCTATCGCCCTGCCGAAGAGAACAAGGTCCTGCAGATGCCGCAGGCCATTTCAGTGGCGGTTTTGCCCAACGCGCCACATGCCCGTGAAATGGCCACCAAAGCGCACCAGAGTGGTCACGAAGTGTTGATCCATCTGCCCATGGCGCCGCTGAGCAAACAGCCGCTGGAAAAAGATACCTTAACGCCGGAGATGAGCAGCGAAGAAGTTACCCGCATCATGCGCAATGCGGTTAACAACGTGCCTTATGCCGTAGGTCTGAACAACCATATGGGCAGCAGGATGACCTCCAGCCTGCCCGGCATGCAGAAAGTGATGCAGGCGCTGAACCACTACAATCTCTACTTTCTGGATAGCATGACCATCGCTAACAGTCAGGCTGTTCCTGCCGCACAGGGCACCCAGGTCAGGGTATTAAAACGCCGGGTATTTCTGGATGACAGCCAGGATATTAATGCCATCCGCCAGCAGTTCAGTCGGGCGGTGAAACTGGCGCAGCGCGACGGTTACGCCATTGCCATTGGTCATCCCCACCCTAACACTGTGCGGGTGCTGCAGCAGATGCTACCCACATTGCCAGCCGACGTTACGCTGGTTCGTCCCAGTCAGTTGCTGAACGAATCACTGCACAGCAACTCACGGCCGCCTGTGGCGCCGGCAAAACCGGTGACACCGCGCTTCCAGCCTGCAGACCTGTGTAAACCGAAACAGCCTCTGGCGCCGGTTCCTGCCACCCGAGCCTTAACGGTAATAGCTGAAAGTGTGAATAACAGCCCGCTGTTTAACACGCTAAAAAATCTGTTCTGAATTTGCTATGAATGCTAAGTGTTCAGCTTAGCGTTCATTTATACGCAGAAATTACTATAATCCTGGGTCGGGCGATAACGTGCTGTGCGGGAACAGTGATAGGGATGACGATTATTAAACAAAAAATCCTGCTGCTGGATAACGGCAGAGAGTGGGGCGGCGGCACCAACAGTATGCTGGAGCTGTTGAAGCGTATCGATCGTCAAAAGTTTGATATCACCTGCTGCTTCTATCACAACTACAGCCGTGGCAACGACGAAACCATTGAGGCCACGCTGAATGCGCTGGCTATCCCGGTCTTTTTTATTCCGCAAATCAGGCAGCCACGCTGGGCAAAGTTTGTTAAAGAAGTCGCGCGGGCACTGCTGTTTTTTAATAAAAAGCTCAAGAAGCGCGCCATCGATCAGATTGATACACACTGGCGCATTATGCCCAATGCCAGCAAAATCAATTCACTGCTGCAGCTGGGGAAGTTTGACACGCTCTATATGAATAACCAGCCCAGCACCAATGTGGAAGGTTATCTGGCGGCGCGCAGCCTGGATGTTGCGGTAGTGCAACACTGCCGTATCGATCCGGTTCTGGAACCGCGGCTGGTCAGCATGGTTAATCAGGATTGCCAGGCGATCATTGCGGTGTCGCAGGGCGTGAATAACACCCTGCGCAGCCACGGTGTTGATGCGGAACGCTGTTTTACCGTCAATAATGCTATCGACATCCACCAGCCTCTGCCCGACCGCCTTGAAGTACGCCAGCGCTTTAAACTCTCCCCTTCGACCTTTGTGTTCGGCACGATCGGCTCGCTGATATTGCGTAAATCTAATCACCATATTCTGCAGGCACTGGGCCGTTTTAAACGTGCTAATCCCGATGCCGACTGGAAGATGGTGGTGGTCGGAGCGGGTCCGGAACTTCAGCATCTGCTGCAACTCGCTACCGCAGAGAACATCCAGCAGCATGTGGTCTTTACGGGCTTTCAGAACAACGCGCTGGATTACCTCACCGCCTTTGATGCGTTTATTCTTGCCTCACGCAGTGAGGGCTTACCAAGGGTTGTGCTGGAGGCGATGCTGGTGAATACCGCCGTAGTGGGATCCCGCGTGGTCGGCACTGCCGAATTGATCAGTCATGACGAAACCGGGCTGCTGTTTGACTATGGCAACGTGGTGCAACTGACCCAGCATCTGACCGCGCTGTGGCAGGATGCGGATTTACGTCAACGCCTGATCAATGCGGCAGCGAAACGCGTACGTGAACAGTACGCTATTGAAACTTATATCAGCGGCGTCGAGAATATTTTGCAAAGCGTCGTGAAAAAGAAACCTCATGCTTAATTTTTTAAATCCCCGTTATCGCCATATCAGGGCGAGTCATAACCTGCCTTATTCGCAGAAAGAGGTTCAGGGCACTGTACCGGTCACTTCTGTCGTGATCCCCTGCACCGGCGCGGACTATATCGAAGAAGCCCTGCTCAGTGCCGATTTTGCAGCGCGCTTTGCGACAGAGGCTGAAGAGATCGTGATTGTCAGCGATCAGCCGGCTCACGCCTTTGGCAGCCTGCCAGTAAAAACCCGTGTCGCTACACTGGATGTCCCGCATCGGGAAGAGAGTTATCGCTACAAGCAGATCTATCGCAGTCGTTTGATTAAATTGCAGGCGCCCTTACAGGCTAAAGGCGACGGCATTCTGATGATCGATTCCGACCTCAATCTGCTTAAGATGCCCGAGATTATGATGAAGCCCGGCCATCTCTATTCCAGTTTTCGTCAGGGGAAAATGATTGCCAAGCTGGCTGATGCGCCGGAAGAGGCGATTCCCGCCTACTACCCGCACAGTATCCGGCCCTGGCTGGTGGATCACGTGAATGGGGCTTACCTGGCTGCCACCCGTGAAGTCTGGCAGCGCATTTCGCCGCTGTGGCTGACGCTGTTTAATGATACCTGGAATTTAATGAACGACAGCCAGCCGCCTACTGACCAGCTGCCGCTCGCGGTGTTGCTGGACATGCTGGATATTAAAACCGTCAATCTGGGCGAATGGGCTAACTGGCCGGTCTCAAAGAAAATTGGCGGTCAGTCGGCGGTGATCCCGCCTGAAGTGGTAGGTGCACATGGCGGCTTTCCGCTGTCGGAATGGCAAAAATACCTCGCCGATCCGCAACAGCCGCTGAACTTTAAAGGTCAGGACTACACGCGCAAAGTGCGCTACCTGACCGATGAAGAGAAAAAACAAAGCTAATCATGCGGCCGCCCTGGCGGCCGTTGTTTTAATCCCAGCTCAGTATCACTTTTCCCGAGCGTCCTGAACGCATCTCATCAAAGCCCTGCTGGAAATCGTCGATTCCATAGCGATGGGTAATAACCGGCGTTAAATCAAGCCCGGACTGGATCAGCGCCGCCATTTTATACCAGGTTTCAAACATCTCCCGGCCATAAATGCCCTTGATAAAAAGCCCTTTGAAGATCACCTGGTTCCAGTCGATCGCCATTTCACCCGGCGGGATGCCCAGCAGTGCAATCCGCCCTCCGTGATTCATTACCTCCAGCAATGAACGGAAGGCAGGCGGTGCACCAGACATCTCCAGTCCGACATCGAATCCCTCCGTCATGCCCAGCGAGTGCATCACGTCTCGCAGATCCTCATTCGCCACATTGACCGCGCGCGTGACGCCCATTTTGCGCGCCAGTGACAGACGATACTCATTGATGTCTGTGATCACCACGTTACGTGCGCCGACATGGCGACAGACCGCGGCGGCCATGATGCCGATAGGACCCGCGCCGGAGATCAGCACATCCTCACCCACCAGATCGAACGATAGCGCGGTATGCACGGCGTTGCCGAACGGATCAAAGATTGCCGCCAGCTCATCGGAAATGTTGTCGGGAATTTTGAACGCATTGAAGGCCGGGATAACCAGATACTCCGCAAAGCAGCCCTGGCGGTTAACGCCTACACCCATTGTGTTACGGCATAAATGCGTTCGCCCGGCACGGCAATTACGGCAATGTCCGCAGGTAATGTGCCCCTCGCCCGAGACCCGATCGCCAATCGTAAAGCCTTTCACTTCCTGTCCTATCGCAACCACTTCCCCCACATATTCATGACCGACAATCATCGGTACCGGAATGGTTTTGCGCGACCAGTCATCCCAGTTGTAGATATGGACATCGGTACCGCAGATAGCGGTTTTGCGAATCTTAATCAGCAAATCGTTGTGGCCCGGCTCCGGAACCGGCGCATCGGTCACCATCCAGATGCCCGTTTCCTTCTTCAGTTTGGCGAGTGCTTTCATGACGGACTCCTCAGGCGATAACGCCCAGTTGTTTGCCGATACGGGTAAAGGCCGCCACCGCACGTTCCAGCTGTTGCTGGGTATGCGCCGCAGAGATTTGGGTGCGAATGCGTGCCTGACCTTTTGGCACCACCGGATAGAAGAAGCCGGTAACGTAGATGCCTTCCTGTTGCAGCAGGCGGGCGAACTCCTGGGCGACGCTGGCTTCACCCAGCATCACCGGGATAATGGCGTGATCGGCTCCCGCCAGCGTAAAGCCCGCCGCCGTCATCTGCTCCCGAAAGTAACGGGCGTTGTCCCACAGACGCTGACGCAGCCCGTCGCCTTCGCTGAGCAGATCCAGCACCCGCAGCGAGGCGGCAACAATGGCCGGGGCCAGCGAGTTAGAGAACAGATAGGGACGGGAACGCTGGCGCAGCCACTCCACCACTTCTGCTTTTGCGGCGGTGTAGCCACCGGAGGCGCCACCCAGCGCTTTACCCAGCGTGCCGGTAATGATGTCGACCCGGCCCATCACATCGCAATATTCATGGGTTCCGCGTCCGGCGTTCCCGACAAAGCCCACCGCATGGGAATCATCCACCATCACCAGCGCAGAGAACTCGTCGGCCAGATCGCAGATAGCGGGCAGATTCGCAATTACCCCATCCATTGAGAAGACCCCATCGGTGGCGATCAGAATATGACGCGCGCCTTTATCGCGCGCTTCCTGCAAGCAGGCGCGCAGCTGCGCCATATCGTTATTGGCATAGCGGTAACGCTGCGCTTTGCACAGCCGGACGCCATCGATAATGGAAGCGTGGTTCAGCGCATCAGAGATGACGGCATCCTGCGCATCGAGCAGGGTTTCAAACAGGCCGCCATTGGCATCGAAACAGGAGGAGTAAAGAATGGCATCCTCCATGCCGAGAAAGTCTGCCAGCCGCTTTTCCAGCTGCTTATGACTATCCTGCGTGCCGCAAATAAAGCGCACCGACGCCATACCAAAACCATGCGAATCCATCCCCTCTTTCGCCGCCTGAATCAGCGCCGGATGGTTCGCTAAACCTAAGTAGTTATTGGCACAGAAGTTAATCACCGCCGGGTTATCGCCAACCGCGATCTCCGTCTGCTGGGCAGAGGTGATGATCCGCTCCTGTTTAAACAGTCCTTCCTGACGTGCATCATCAAGTTGCTGACGAAGTTGTTGATAAAATTGCGCAGGCATCATTGCTCTCCTCAGATGGCAAAAATCTGGCATATCTTACTGAACAGGCCGCTTCTTCACGATAAATCGCCCAACAGAATGTCATTTTTGCAGCATAGTTCACGCCACAAGGATGTACGCACAAAGCGTTACAGAGTCATCTGGCTGTCTGCACCCTGATGAAATGTTATGATGTGAGGTATTCGTGTGTGAAACCTCCTGTTTCACCCCACAACGTTGAAGGTAACAACATGATTATCGTAACTGGCGGCGCAGGAATGATTGGCAGCAACATCGTCAAAGCGCTGAACGATCGCGGTCACACCGACATTCTGGTGGTGGATAATCTGAAGGATGGCACCAAGTTTGCCAATTTAGTCGACCTGGATATCGTCGATTACATGGACAAAGAAGAGTTCCTGATGAGCGTGATGGCGGGCGATGATTTAGGCCCGATCGAAGCGGTGTTCCATCAGGGCGCCTGCTCCTCCACCACCGAGTGGGATGGCAAGTACATGATGGAGAACAACTATCAGTACTCCAAAGAGCTGCTGCACTTCTGTCTTGAGCGCGAGATCCCGTTCCTCTACGCCTCTTCCGCAGCGACCTACGGCGGACGCAACGAGAATTTCATTGAAGAGCGTCAGTATGAGCAGCCGCTTAATGTTTATGGCTACTCTAAGATGCTGTTCGACCATTACGTCCGTCAGATGCTGCCGGAAGCGAACTCGCCGGTATGCGGCTTCCGCTATTTCAACGTCTATGGACCGCGTGAAGGCCACAAGGGCAGCATGGCAAGCGTGGCCTTCCATCTGAACACGCAGATCAGCAACGATGAAAATCCAAAACTGTTTGAAGGCAGCGACGGCTTTAAACGTGATTTCATCCACGTTGATGATGTTGCGGAAGTGAACCTGTGGTGCTGGGAAAATGGCGTCTCCGGGATTTACAACTGTGGCACAGGCCGCGCCGAGTCCTTCCAGGAAGTGGCTGACGCAGTACTGAAGTTCCACCAGAAAGGTCAGATCGAGTACATCCCGTTCCCGGAAAAACTCAAAGGACGGTACCAGGCCTATACTCAGGCCGATCTCACTAAGCTGCGTGCCGCCGGCTACGACAAGCCATTTAAAACGGTGGCGCAGGGCGTCGCTGACTATATGGTCTGGCTGAACCGTAACGCATAAAGGAAGCTGCTCCGGCGATGAAAATTCTGGTAATCGGCCCGTCGTGGGTCGGCGATATGATGATGTCGCAAAGTCTCTATCGCACCCTCAAGGCCGAACATCCCGATGCGGTGATTGACGTGATGGCACCTGCATGGTGCCGTCCGTTGTTGTCACGCATGCCGGAGGTGAATCAGGCGCTGGCGATGCCGCTTGGGCATGGCGCACTGGAAATCGGTGAGCGTCGCCGGTTGGGCAAAGTGCTGCGCGCCAGTCACTACGACCGTGCTTATGTGCTGCCTAACTCCTTCAAGTCGGCGCTGATCCCCTTCTTTGCCGGAATAAAACGCCGCGTCGGCTGGCGCGGTGAAATGCGCTATGGCCTGCTGAATGATTTGCGCGTGCTGGATAAAGCCGCATTTCCACTGATGGTTGAGCGCTACGTTGCGCTGGGCTACGACACACCTGTTGCGTCGGCGGCGCAGCTGCCACAGCCGCTGTTGTGGCCAAAACTGCAGGTTGAAGAGCAGGAAAAAATTGAAACGGCCGCACAGTTTCAGCTCGCCGCGACCCGTCCGGTCATCGGTTTTTGTCCGGGCGCTGAATTTGGTCCGGCCAAACGCTGGCCGCACTATCACTACGCCACGCTGGCCCGCCAGTTGATTGCTGAAGGCTTTCAGATCGTGCTGTTTGGCTCCGCCAAAGATCGCCCGACCGGCGAAGAGATTATCGCGGCGCTGCCCGAAGAGGCTCGCGGCCACTGCCGTAATCTGGCGGGTGAAACCCAGCTGGAACAGGCGGTGATTCTGCTGGCACAATGCCGTGCCGTGGTCAGCAACGACTCAGGCCTGATGCATATCGCCGCGGCGCTGGATCGTCCACTGGTGGCGCTCTATGGACCAAGCAGTCCTGACTTTACGCCGCCGCTGGCAAAGCAGGCGCGAATTATTCGCCTGATTACCGGCTATCACAAAGTGCGCAAAGGCGATGCCGAACAGGGCTATCACCAGAGCCTGATCGATATTCAGCCTGAACGTGTACATCAGACGCTGAGCGAACTGCTCGCGCCACAGGAGGTGCCATGCACGTCCTGATTGTTAAAACCTCATCAATGGGCGATGTGCTGCATTCGCTCCCGGCACTGACCGATGCAATGCATGCCATTCCCGGCATCCGTTTCGACTGGGTAGTGGAAGAGAATTTCGCACAGATCCCTGGCTGGCATCCCGCAGTAGATAAGGTGTTACCGGTTGCGATTCGCCGCTGGCGCAAACACTGGTTTGGCAGTCAGCAGCGTGAAGAGCGCGTGCTGTTTAAGCGCGCGTTACAGTCACGTGAGTACGATATCGTGATTGATGCACAGGGCCTGATCAAAAGTGCCGCGCTGGTCACCCGCTTATCGAAAGGGGTGAAACATGGGCAGGACAGCCGTAGCGCGCGTGAGCCGTTCGCCAGCTGGTGGTATGACATCCGCCATGAGGTCAGTAAGCGACAGCACGCGGTTGAGCGGACGCGCGAACTGTTCGCCAAAAGCCTGGGCTATGAAAAGCCGCAAAGTCAGGGTGACTACGCCATTGCCGGACACTTCCTGCATCATCTGCCCGCTGACGCACATCATTACCTGGTCTTTCTGCATGCCACAACGCGTGACAACAAGCACTGGCCGGAATCACACTGGCGACAGCTGATTGAGCAGATGCAGCCCAGCGGGTTGCGGGTGAAATTGCCCTGGGGTGCTGAACATGAGCATCAGCGTGCGCAGCGCCTTGCAGAAGGATTTGAGCATGTCGATGTACTGCCTAAGCTGACGCTGGAAGCGATAGCACAACAGCTGGCGGGCGCACGGGCGGTGGTCTCAGTGGATACCGGATTGAGCCATCTGACGGCGGCACTGGATCGCCCCAACCTCACGCTGTATGGTCCGACCGATCCTGGATTGATTGGCGGTTACGGGCAGAACCAACAGGCACTGAGCGCCCCGAATCATAATCTGGCAGAGCTGACTGCTGACACGGTGGCAGAGAAACTGCGGGCCGTTATTACGGAAAACATGCCATGAACTATGTGCTGATCTACCTGCTGTTGCTGCCTTTCCGGGCCATAATGCGGCTGTTTTACCGGCCAACCGGACGCAGCCTGATCATCCAGACGGCAAAGATTGGTGATTTTATTAATATCACCCCGATGCTGCGCGCACTGGGTCAGTCTGAGTTGCTGATCAGCAAAGCGGTGGAGCCGCTGGCGCGTCACGATGACATGGTCAGCCGCTATTTCCTGATTGAAGAGGCGAAGCGCAGCTTTTTTGCCAAACTGAAGCTCGCGTTCACTCTGATGAACCGCTATGACAACGTCTATCTGGTGCAGCCAAACAGCGTGAACCTGTTTTTCGCCGCGCTCTGCAACGCATCGAACAAGCAGTTTCTGCGCACCTATGTGCGTAAGTCCTACCATAAGACCTTCTATCGCAGCGCCAGCGGTATTGTCGACCACACCAAAACGGATTTAACGCTCGACAGCTACCTGAAGCTGATTAATCGTGACTACCGCTACACCGATTTTCCTAAGCATGCGACCTCACCGCTCTGGCAGCCGCCTGCGCCGCCCGCCGCGCTGCTTAATCCGCGCAGCGGTATTAAAATTGGCATCAGTATTTCTGCTGGTAACCGGGCTAAAACCATTCCTGCCAGCATCTGGCAGCAGCTGATGGCGTCGCTGGCTGACCTGCCCTGCACCTTTTATGTGTTTGGCCCACCGGCTGAGCAGCCGTGGCTGGATGAGTTACTGAGCCTGACCGGCCCGAAAGACAATATCGTCAGTCTGATTGGTGAGCTAAAACTGGAAGAGGTTCCGTGGGCCATTGCACAGATGGATTTCTACATCTCCTCTGACTCTGGCAATGCTTATATTGCGGATGCGCAGCAGATACCGGTGATCATGCTTTATGGCCCGTGTGAAGTCCGGGAACAGCGTCCGGTCAATAACGTTTTGTTTATCGGACCGGATAATATTGCTGCGTCGACGTTCGTTTTTGCCACCCGTTTTCAGTTTGATCAGCCTGCTGAAAAATTATTCGGGCTGGATCACGATAAACTGACTAGAATACAAACGTTTATTACTCATAATCTGGAATAGTGAAGCGTAATGGCAATTACCCCTCTTGCTGAGGCCGTTCAGCAAAGTCAGCTGCTGGTTAACACGCTTGCTGACACGGATGATAATCCGGTTCATGTTGCGTTTGGCATCAACTACGCCTACGCGCGTGGCCTGGGCATTACGTTGTTTTCACTTCTCAGCCATCATCCTGATACCGCTTTCCACGCCCATGTTTTTTCAGACTCGCTTTGCGAAGAGGATGTGGAAAAACTGCGTTCACTGGCCACGGGCCATCGTCTGGCGATCACGCTGCATATCTTTAACCGTGCCTGGGTTGATCAGCTGCCTGCGGTCGGACGCTATCCCAAAAGTATCCACTACCGTTTCCTGATCCCGGAAACCGTAGCGAGCTACAGCGATCGGGTGATCTATATTGATGCTGACACCCTGGTGGTGGGCGACTACTCTCCCCTGTTCACGCTGGATATCACTGATTACACGCTGGCGGCCTGTAATGACACACCGCGAGCGCGACATAACCAGTGCGCAAGGCTGGGGCTGAAGCACCACCACTATTTCAACTCCGGCTTTATGCTGATTAATATTCCACGCTGGCTCGAAAGGCAGACCACCGCGCGCATTACCGACGTGCTGGTAACGCGGGGCGCAGAGTTTGGTTTTCCCGATCAGGATGCGCTGAATATCGTGCTGGAGGATGAGGTCCTGATCCTGCCAGACCGCTATAACCACATTTACGACATCATCGCCAATAAAGTCTGGGATCACACGAGCGTGCCAGAAGAGACGGTAATGATTCACTACACCGGTAAATGCAAACCCTGGCATGCATGGGCTGGCAGCGATCTTTCCCAGCGCTACTACAGCTATTACCAGCGCTCCCCCTGGGCTTCACAACCGCTTGATACGCCAAAGCATTATAAAGAAATGAAGCGATTCGCCCGCGTAAAATGGCATCAGAAACAGTATGCTGAAAGCCTGAGCTGGATGATGAAGTATGTCAGTCTCAAGTTTTTTAAACAGAGTGAGCAATAGCACACTCAGGTTTATCAGATTGATGCGGGCGCTGTTATTTCAGCGCCTGACTTTCCCGTCACTTATCCCGCCGGCTGTTTGCCACGACCTCTGTAATAACGACGCTGACAGCAAGCCAGCATAATAATCTGTTTACCTGCACGACCACATTGCGTAAAAAAAGCGCATATAGCGCATTATTATTGTCGGGCGTGGTTTTTAGTAAAGCAGGGATGCAACATCGTTTTATAATTGTGAACTCCCTGATTTCACTCTGCTGATTTGGAAATGATTTATGACGAGGCAACGCCTTTTCGCAGTGAATACAATGCTGGTGCAGATATTGTCATGAGTACTTCTCCTCTGCTGAGTATCATTACCCCGATGTACAATGCGGGCAGCATGTTTGATGAGTTCATGCAGTCACTGCTGGCGCAGACGCTGACTCTGCTTGAGATCATTATCGTCGATGACGGTTCAACCGATGGCTCAGGCGAGCGCGCCGATCAGTATGCACAGCAGCATTCTCACATTCGTGTGATACATCAGGAAAATGGCGGCGTCTCGCGCGCCCGCAACGCCGGACTGGCGATTGCCCGCGGGAAATATGTCACCTTCCCTGATGCGGATGACACCATGCAACCCGATATGTATCAGACGCTGGTGACGCTGGCGGAAGCAGATAATCTGGATGCGGCACAGTGCAACGCCGAGTGGTTTTTCAAACACAGCCAGCGGGTAAAACCGCTGATTCCGCTGGATCGCCTGCGCAGCACGCCGGTGCTGAGCGGTGCCGACTGGCTGAATACCGCGCTAAAAACCCATCGTTATATGCATGTGGTCTGGCTGGGCATCTATCGCCGGGAACTGATTGAGCAGCATCAGTTGCAGTTTGAACCCGGCCTGCATCATCAGGATATTCCCTGGACCACCGAGTTTATGCTGCTGGCAAAACGCGTGCGTTATACCGAAGCGGTACTCTATCGCTACTATATGCACGACGCCTCAATCAGCAATCGCAAACGTACCGGCGAGCGCAACGTAGAGTATCAGCGTCACTACATGAAGATTGCGCGACTGCTGGAAGAGCTCAATGACCGCTATCGTGACCGCGTGAAGATCTACCCGTCGTTTCACTATCAGGTGACCCATGAAGCGCTCAGCGTTTGCCACAGTGTAAGACGTGAGCCTGACGCCCGCGCACGCCAGGCAATCATTGCCGAGCTGTTCGCCACCCGGACACACCTGCGCATGTTACGCAACGCCCGGGGAATTAAGCAGTGGTATCAGTTGCTGTTGTGGCTGGCCCGGCTCTATCGCTGGCGTGATAAATAACCTTTGAGGCTGGCTTTATCCTAAAAAGGGTTTGCCCTACAATCGGTTCACTGAATTCTGAGAACTCTTGTTTATGGCCAGCCTGACTCCAGCAAACATCTCTCCAAAAAATATATTACTGATTAAGCTGCGCCATCATGGTGACATGCTGCTCACAACGCCCGCCATCAATGCGCTTCATGAGCGTTATCCGCAGGCCAGCATCGACGTGTTGCTCTATCAGGAGACGCGTCCGATGCTGGAAGCGCATCCGGCTATCCGCCATTTGCACGTCATCGATCGTAAATGGAAGCAGGAGGGCACCTGGCGCAAGCTGGGCCATGAGCGTGCATTAATTCGCGCCATACGTGACGCACATTATGATCTGGTGATTAATCTGGCCGATCAGTGGCGGGCTGCCCTGATTACGCGTCTCTCCGCGGCGCCAGTACGTATCGGTTTCGCTTTTAAAAAACGTGATAACGTCCTGTGGCGATGGTGTCACAACCAGCTGGTCTCCACACACAATCACAGCAAGCTGCATACCGTTGAGCAGAATATGTCGGCGCTGGCACCCCTCGGCATCAGCAGCGACGGCGCACGGGTCTCAATGCACTACAGCGACGCTGACCAGCAAATTGTGCTGACCCGACTGGCAGAACACCAGGTAACCGCGCCCTATATTGTGGTGCAGCCGACCTCACGCTGGGGCTTTAAATGCTGGGAAGAGGAGAGTGTTGCCGCCACGCTCGATCAGCTGGCGCAGCCGGGCCGCAAAGTGGTGCTGACCGCCGGGCCGGACAAACAGGAGCTGGCAATGATCAACCGCATTCGGGCACTGTGTGCATCGCCGGATGTGGTTTCGCTGGCCGGTCAGTTTACTCTGCCGCAGCTGGCGGCGCTTATCGATCATGCCCGGCTGTTTATTGGTGTCGACTCTGCACCAATGCACATGGCCGCCGCACTTGAAACGCCCTGTATTGCGCTGTTTGGCCCGACCAAGCTGCAGCACTGGCGGCCATGGGGCGACAATAATCATGTCATCTGGGCGGGGGATTATGGCCCGCTGCCCTCACCCGATTCCATCGACACCAAAACAGACCAGCGTTATCTGTCGGCCATTCCGGTGAAGGATGTGGTCGCGGCAGCGAGGAGCTATCTGAATGAGTAAGTTACGGCTGGCGATTGTCCGGCAGAAATATCGTCCGGATGGCGGTGCCGAGCGTTTTATCTCGCGCGCGCTGGAAGCGCTGGGCAGCGAGCAGCTCGATCTCAACATCATTACCCGCAGCTGGCAGGGCACACCCAATCCTGACTGGCATCTGCATATCTGTAATCCTGCAAAGCTGGGCCGGGTATCCCGTGAGCGCGGTTTTGCCCGTGCAGCACGCGCCTGCTGGGAGCGCGAAAAGTTCGATATTGTGCAAAGCCACGAGCGCATCGCGGGCTGTGATATTTTTCGCGCGGGTGATGGTGTTCATCGCGTCTGGCTGGAACAGCGCGCCCGCATCGTCTCATCGTGGCAACGACTGAGTGCTGTGCTCAGCCCTTATCATCGCTATGTCCTGCAGGCGGAAGCGGAGATGTTTAACTCTCCGACGCTGAAAGCGGTGATCTGTAATTCTGAGATGGTAAAGCGCGATATCCTGCGCTGTTTCTCGCTCGACGCCGGAAAAATCCACGTTATTCATAATGCTATCGATGCCAGCCGTTTCCAGCCCGCCACGGAAGCTGCACGTCGCGCCACCCGTCAGCAGCTGGCGCTGCCCGATGCGGCCACCGTACTGATTTATGTCGGCTCCGGCTTTGAACGCAAGGGGTTGAAAGCGGCGATACAGGCGCTGGCTGCCAGCGACCGTTATCTGATTGTGGTGGGTCAGGATAAGCAACTGCAACGGTATCAGCAGCTGGCAAATCAGCTTAACTGTCTGGACCGCCTGCGCTTTGTCGGCGTACAGCAGGATGTGCAGCCGTTCTATCACGCGGCTGATGGCCTGCTGCTGCCCACCCTCTACGATCCTTTTCCTAATGTGGTACTGGAGGCGATGGCCTGCGGCTTACCGGTGATTACCAGCACTGGCTGCGGTGGCGCAGAATTTATTACCGCTGGTCAGGAAGGCTTCGTCTGTGATGCGTTGGATATCAACGGGTTAAATCAGGCTGTTAATGCATTACCGGCGCTTTCCGTCGATTCACGAATGGGTGACGCGGCGCGGCGCAAAATTGAACCTTATGGTCCACAACGGCTGGCGCAGGCGCTGACTTCGCTTTATCAGCAGGTCCTGAGCAGCAACTGACAATGTGGGATGAGTGCATGCGGGGTTTCTGATAACATGCCGCCATCTGATTTTAATCTGCTTTTAGACGCGAATTTGCTGTAACGGTAACTATGACGACCTTTTACACCGCATTGCTCTACTTAATTCAGCCACTGATTTGGCTGCGCCTGTGGCTGCGCGGTCGTAAAGCGCCTGCCTATCGCAAACGCTGGGCAGAACGCTATGGCTATTGTGTCGGCAAAGTTAAGCCCGACGGCATTGTGCTGCACTCGGTCTCTGTGGGTGAAACCCTGGCCGCGATCCCGCTGGTGCGCGCTCTGCGTCATCGTTACCCGACCCTGCCGATTACCGTCACCACCATGACGCCTACCGGCTCTGAACGCGCGCAATCTGCATTTGGCAAAGATGTGCATCACGTCTATCTGCCTTATGATCTGCCGGGTTCGATTAATCGTTTTCTGGATACGGTCAACCCACGCCTGGTGATCATCATGGAAACCGAGCTGTGGCCGAATATTATCCGCATTCTGCACCAGCGTAATATTCCGCTGGTGATCGCCAATGCCCGCCTCTCGGCCCGATCGGCCAAAGGCTACCGCAAGCTGGGTAAATTCATGCGCCGACTGTTGCAGAGCATCACGCTTATCGCGGCGCAGAATGCGGAAGATGGCGACCGCTTCCTGAGCCTGGGCCTGAAACGTTCTCAACTAACGATTACCGGCAGCCTGAAGTTTGATATTTCCGTGACGCCAGAACTGGCCGCCAGAGCGGTGACGCTGCGTCGTCAGTGGGCGCCGCGCCGTCCGGTGTGGATCGCCACCAGCACGCACGAAGGTGAAGAGGCCATTGTGCTGGATGCCCATCGCCGCCTGCTGCAGACCTTCCCGGATCTGCTGCTGATTCTGGTGCCCCGCCATCCCGAGCGTTTTAACGATGCCCGTGAACTGACGCAGGAACGCGGCTTCAGTTTTATCCTGCGCAGCAGCGGCGAGATCCCGTCTGGCTCAACGCAGGTGGTCATCGGAGATTCAATGGGCGAACTGATGCTGCTATACGGCATTGCCGATCTGGCCTTTGTCGGCGGCAGCCTGGTTGAACGGGGTGGACACAACCCGCTGGAGCCTGCTGCCCATGCGCTTCCGGTTCTGATGGGACCCCATATCTGGAACTTCAAAGATATCTGCAGCAAGTTGCAGGAAGGCCAGGGGCTGATCACCGTCACCGACGTGATTTCGCTGGAAAAAGAGGTCACCAACCTGTTACAGGATGATGATTACCGCCGTTATTACGGACGTCATGCGGTAGACGTGCTGCACCAGAATCAGGGTGCGCTACAGCGTCTGCTACAGTTACTCGAACCGCATCTGCCACCACGGGCCCACTAATGTCAGCACGCCAACGTCTTTCCGTGGTGATGATCGCCAAAAACGAAGCGGAACTGCTGCCTGAATGCCTGGCCTCGGTCAGCTGGGCCGATGAAATTATCGTGCTGGACTCAGGCAGCCATGACAACAGTGTCGAGATCGCCACGCAGGCTGGGGCGAAGGTCTACCTCAATGATGACTGGCAGGGCTATGGTATCCAGCGCCAGCGCGCGCAGCACTATGCCACCGGCGACATGATTCTGATGATCGATGCGGATGAACGCGTGACACCTGAACTGCGCGCCGCGATTGAGCAGGTGCTGGTCGCGCCACCCAGCCGTACGGTTTATAGCCTGGGCCGCAGTAATCTGTTTCTCGGCCGCTTTATGCGCCATAGCGGCTGGTATCCTGACCGCGTCATGCGACTCTACCCACGCACCTTCCGCTACAATGACAATCTGGTGCATGAATCACTGCAAAGTGACGGCGCGCCGGTGGTGGCATTACCCGGCGATCTGCAGCATCTGACCTGCCGCGATTTAATCGCCTTTCAGCGCAAGCAGCTGGCTTATGCCGAAGCCTGGGCTACGGAACGCCATCGGCGCGGTAAGCGTTGCAGCCTGTTTTCTCTGTTCAGCCATACGCTGGGCGCGTTTATGAAAACCCTGCTGCTGCGTGCCGGTTTTCTCGACGGAAAGCAGGGCTGGATTCTGGCGGTGGTCAATGCGCAATATACCTTCAATAAATATTCAGCCCTCTGGGCGCTGAATCATGCTTCGGCAAAAGGGCGAGTATGATCACGAAAGCCATCTATCCCGGAACGTTCGATCCTGTGACGCTCGGCCATCTCGACATCGTGACGCGGGCAGCGCAGATGTTTGATCAGGTCATTCTGGCCGTTGCCGCCAGCCCCAGCAAAAAACCAATGTTCAGCCTGGATGAGCGCGTGGCGCTGGCCGGTGAAGTGATAGCCCATCTGCCCAACGTTGAGGTGGTCGGATTCAGCGACCTGATGGCGAATTTCGCCCGTGACCAGCAGGCGAATGTGCTGGTTCGTGGCTTGCGTGCGGTGTCAGACTTTGAATATGAAATGCAGCTGGCGCAGATGAATCGTCACCTGCTGCCAACGCTGGAGAGTGTTTTCCTGATGCCGTCTGAAGGCTTCTCGTTTATCTCATCTTCGCTGGTCAAAGAGGTGGCGCGTCACGGCGGCGATGTGACCGCCTTCCTGCCCGCGCCGGTGCATCAGGCATTGCTGGCTAAACTGGCTTAATGCTGGCAGTTCGGGCACCAGTAGGTGCTGCGCTGCCCGTGTCTGCCGCTGACAATCGGCGTACCGCATGCCCGGCAGGGTTCGCCTGCCCGCCCATAAACCTGTAACTGCTGTGCAAAATAGCCGGGTTTACCGTCGGTCTGTAAGAAGTCACGCAGTGTGGTTCCGCCCTGCTCAATGGAGCGTAACAGCACCGCTTTGATGGTATTGACCAGCAGTTCCGCTTCGGCCTGCGACAGACTGCCGGCAGCACGATCGGGAATGATCCCGGCGGTAAACAGTGACTCGCTGGCGTAAATGTTGCCCACGCCCACCACCACTTTGTTATCCATCAGCCACTGCTTGATGAGCGTCCGCTTGCCGCGTGACTTCTCAAACAGGTAAGCGCCGTCAAACTCCTCGCTAAGCGGCTCCGGCCCGAGATGTGCCAGCACGCTGCTGCCCGCCAGATCGCTGCTCCAGAGCCAGGCACCAAAGCGGCGCGGGTCGGTGTAGCGCAGCACTTTGCCGTTGCTCATGACCAGATCAACATGGTCATGCTTCGCCGCTGGCAGCTCTTCTGACAGCACGCGCAGGCTACCGGACATGCCAAGGTGGATAATGATCCAGCCATGCGGCAGCTCCAGCAGCAGATATTTCGCCCGGCGCTGCACACTGAGCACCGGCTGATCGCTCAGCGCCAGGATCTCCTGCGAAACAGGCCAGCGCAAACGTGAATTACGCACCACGGCGTGAAGGATGGTTTCACCGACCAAATGCGGTTCGATACCGCGACGGCTGGTTTCAACCTCTGGCAACTCTGGCATACCCTCTCCTCAGCGTTTTACACAAACAAAAAACCCGGCCGGAGCCGGGTTTTTAGCAGAACACTAAAATTACTTAATTTTAGCTTCTTTGTAGAGCACATGCTGACGTACAACCGGATCGAACTTTTTCAGTTCCAGCTTCTCTGGTTTAGTACGTTTGTTCTTCGTGGTGGTATAGAAGTGACCTGTACCAGCAGAGGAAACCAGCTTGATCTTCTCACGAATACCTTTAGCCATGATTCAGTTCCTTAGTACCTTAGTACTTCTCACCACGGGCACGCATATCGGCTAACACCGTATCAATGCCCTTTTTATCAATAATACGCATACCTTTAACAGATACACGCAGAGTAACGAAGCGCTTCTCGCTCTCAACCCAAAAACGGTGTGAGTGCAGGTTCGGAAGGAAACGGCGTTTCGTCGCGTTCATTGCGTGGGAACGGTTGTTACCCGTCACCGGACGCTTTCCAGTTACCTGGCAGACTCGTGACATGTCAATATCTCCAAAAATCAAATCAGCTCGAGCTTTAAAAATTAGGTTTGGGCCGCCTCGTCAGGCTTGCAGCCCGCCAGGCGAATTCCATGGAACCCGCTAAGCTGGCCTAACCGCCAAACCCGAGATTCTCAAAGGTGGCGTAGTATACGCCGCTCAGCCCAAGTGCTCAAGTCCCGAACAGATAAAGATCCCGAATGATCGGGCAAAAAGCCGCCACCTGGCGTGAAATTTCCCCCTGTCAGAGCCATCCCCGCTCGGCAAAGGAGACATATTCGCCATGACCAATCACCAGATGATCGAGCAGACGGATGTCGAGTAGCTGGCAGGCTTCGCTGACTTTATGGGTCACTTCACGGTCTGCACGGCTCGGCTCCGCCATGCCCGACGGGTGATTATGCGCCAGTATCAGAGCGGCAGCATTGAGCTTCAGCGCTTCCCGGACAATCTCGCGGGGGTGAACTTCCACGCTGTTAATGGAACCAGAGAACATATTTTGTGCCCGTAGCACCCGATGCTGATTATCCAGAAACAGTGCCATAAAGATCTCACGCTCCTGATGGGCTAACAGACTTTGCAGATACTGGCGCGTGATTTGTGGATTTTCCATTGCGCTTTCGCGGGCCAGCTTACTGGCGAAAAAACGCTTCGCCAGTTCGGCAATCGCATGAAGTTGTGCCAGCTTGGCATCGCCGACCCCTTTAATTTCACCGAATGCCGCTTTGTCTGACGTCATGAGCTGATAAAGCGAGCCAAAACCGTCCAGCATCTGTCCGGCCAGCTCCAGGACGTTCTGTCCAGGCGATCCGGTACGGAGAAAAATGGCCAGTAGTTCGGTATCGCTGAGGGCATGCGCACCCAGCTTCCGGAGTTTTTCCCGTGGTCCCTTTATTTTCATGTCCGCTCTCCCTGAGATGAGCCTCAGCATGGCCCATCATGAAGAGTGCAGCTATCAGTGAAGCTGCAATCTACGAGACGGCTCGCAAACGCAGTCAGTGAAAAGGCGCATCCGCGCTTTTGTGATAAAGTCCGTGCATTCGCCGCCGCGAGCGGCAGAGAGCTTAGTGAGGCCAACATCATGATGGGATTAGCCGGCAAAAAAATTCTTCTTGGCGTGAGCGGCGGTATTGCTGCTTATAAAGCACCTGAGCTGGTGCGCCGCCTGCGCGATCGCGGTGCTGATGTCCGCGTGATGATGACAGAGGGTGCGAAAGCATTTATTACTCCGCTCAGCCTGCAGGCTGTCTCCGGCTATCCGGTATTTGACGATCTGCTTGATCCGGCAGCGGAGGCGGCGATGGGTCATATTGAACTGGCAAAATGGGCCGACCTTATTGTGCTGGCACCGGCCACTGCTGACCTGATTGCCCGTATTACTGCCGGTATGGCAAACGATCTGGTGACGACCGCCGTGTTAGCGACGGCCTCACCCGTGGCAGTGGTGCCCGCTATGAATCAGCAGATGTATCGTGCGGCGGTGACCCAGCATAACCTGCAGAGCCTGCAGGCGCGTGGCGTGCTGATTTGGGGACCGGACAGCGGCAGCCAGGCCTGCGGCGATGTCGGGCCGGGCCGGATGCTCGACCCGCTGGTGATTGTTGACCATGCGGTGCAGTGGGCTACGCCCGTCAACGATCTGCAACATCTCAACATTATGATTACCGCCGGCCCTACCCGTGAGGCGCTGGACCCGGTGCGCTACATCACTAACCACAGCTCCGGCAAAATGGGCTTTGCTATTGCCGACGCCGCCGCCAGACGCGGTGCACAGGTCACGCTGGTCAGCGGCCCGGTCACCCTGTCTGCGCCAGCGGGTGTGCGGCGAATTGATGTGACCAGCGCGCTGGAGATGCAGGCCGCCGTCATGAGTGAGATAGATAAACAACATATTTTCATTGCAAGCGCAGCCGTGGCAGACTACCGGGCAGCCGATATTGCGGCCGATAAAATCAAGAAACAGGGCGGCGATGATAACGTCACGCTGAACCTGGTAAAGAATCCCGATATTGTTGCCGGCGTCGCTGCACTTCAGGAAAACCGGCCATTCGTCGTTGGATTTGCTGCTGAAACACAGAATGTGGAAGAATACGCCCGGCAAAAACGGGTGCGCAAGAATCTGGATCTGATCTGCGCTAACGACGTCGCTAAAGCCGGACAGGGGTTTAATAGCGACACCAATGCTCTTCACCTTTTTTGGCAGGATGGAGAAAAACGCTTACCGCTCAGCGATAAGTCTCTCCTTGGCCAACAATTAATAGACGAGATTGTCAGCCGTTATGATGAAAAAAATAGACGTTAAAATCCTGGATCCGCGCGTCGGCAAAGAGTTTCCACTGCCGACCTACGCGACTTCAGGTTCCGCTGGGTTAGATTTACGCGCCTGCATTGATGATGTTCTCGACATCGCACCAGGCACCACAACGCTGGTTCCGACCGGCCTGGCAATTCATATTGCCGACCCCGATCTGGCCGCTGTGATCCTGCCGCGCTCAGGCCTTGGCCATAAACATGGCATCGTGCTGGGCAACCTGGTGGGTCTGATTGACTCCGACTATCAGGGACAGCTGATGGTCTCGGTCTGGAATCGCGGCCAGGAAAGCTTCTCGCTGCAACCCGGCGATCGCATGGCACAACTGGTCTTTGTACCGGTGGTGCAGGCGGAATTTAACCTGGTCGAAGATTTCGACGCCAGCCTGCGCGGCGAAGGCGGCTTCGGCCACTCCGGTCGCCAGTAACCCGCATTACCGACTTTCACTTACGCCCGTTATTTTTTCCTCATCGCCACAGGACGCGTTCCTGTGGCAGATGCGTAGGTGTTGCCTGTTTTTAGGTGAATTTCAGGGGTCTTTAAGGTCATGGCAGAAAAAAAAGTCGCGAAGCGGAATCGTCGCGAAGAGATTTTGCAGGCGCTGGCGCAGATGCTGGAGTCGGGTGATGGCAGTCAGCGCATTACCACAGCCAAACTGGCAGCCACGGTGGGCGTTTCCGAAGCGGCGCTGTATCGTCACTTCCCGAGTAAAACACGAATGTTCGATAGCCTGATTGAGTTTATCGAAGACAGTCTGATTACCCGCATCAATCTGATCCTCAAGGATGAAAAAGAGACCATGACGCGTCTGCGTCTGATCGTGCAACTGATTCTGGGATTTGGTGAGCGTAATCCGGGACTGACGCGCATTCTGACCGGCCATGCATTGATGTTTGAGCAGGACCGACTGCAGGGACGCATCAATCAGCTGTTTGAGCGGATTGAAGTGCAGCTGCGACAGGTGATGCGGGAACGGAAAATGCGCGAGGGCGAAGCCTTTCAGGCTGATGAGGCGCTGCTGGCAAGTCAGTTGCTGGCATTCTGTGAGGGTTTACTGTCACGGTATGTCCGTTCTGAGTTTCGTTTCAGTCCTACCGCAGACTTTGAGGCTCGCTGGCCGCTGATTGCCGCGCAGCTGGCGTAAAGCGTAAAAGAAGGCGGGCATTGCGCCCGCCTCTGTTAAATCCCGTACGCTTTCTGATAGGCACGTACCTGAGCCAGATGATCGGCCATCTCAGGCTTCTCTTCCAGCCAGGCAATCAGGTCTGCCAGCGTAATAATTGCGGTCACTTTGCAGCCGTAATCACGTTCCACTTCCTGAATCGCCGACATTTCTCCGCGTCCACGCTCCTGACGATCAAGCGAGACCAGCACGCCTGCCAGAGTGGCGTTGTGCGCACCGATAATATCCATCGACTCACGAATCGCGGTGCCTGCGGTGATCACATCGTCCACCAGCATCACTTTGCCCTGCAGCGGACTGCCAACCAGCAGGCCACCTTCGCCGTGATCTTTCGCTTCTTTACGGTTAAAGCAGTAAGGCACATCGCGGTCATGATGATCCGCCAGCGCCACCGCCGTGGTGGTGGCAATCGGAATGCCTTTATAGGCCGGGCCGAACAGCAGATCAAAATCAACAGCGCCATCCACCAGCGCCTGCGCGTAGAAGCGTCCCAGCAGCGCTAAATCCCGTCCGCTGTTAAACAGACCAGCATTAAAGAAATAGGGGCTTTTACGCCCGGACTTCAAAGTGAACTCACCGAACTTCAGCACCTGCTTGTTCAGGGCAAATTCAATAAACTGACGCTGCCAGGCTTTCATTTCTCACTCCTCAAATAAAGAAAAGGCGACTCTGAGGTCGCCTGTTACATCAATTTTCCAGCGCTGCTTTCTGCGCCTGAATTAATTCCTCAATTCCGCCCCGAGCCAGCGCCAGTAGCGTTAACAACTCTTCATGGCTGAACGGTTCGCCTTCGGCAGTGCCCTGCACCTCGATCATGCGGCCATCTTCCAGCATCACGACGTTCATGTCGGTTTCTGCGGCTGAGTCTTCAACATACTCCAGATCGCACAGCGCTTCGCCTTTGACGATGCCCACTGAAATCGCCGCGACCATGCCCTTCATCGGGTTCGCTTTCAGTTTGCCGCTGGCCACCAGCTTGTTCAGCGCATCAGCCAGCGCCACACAGGCTCCGGTGATTGATGCGGTGCGAGTGCCGCCATCGGCCTGAATTACGTCACAGTCGAGCGTAATAGTAAATTCACCCAGCGCTTTAAGATCAACCGCGGCGCGCAGTGAACGGGCGATCAGACGCTGAATCTCCAGCGTACGGCCGCCCTGCTTGCCTTTTGCGGCTTCACGCGCCATACGGCTGTGCGTCGAACGCGGCAGCATGCCATATTCGGCCGTTACCCAACCCTGGCCCTGGCCTTTGAGGAAACGCGGAACCCCTTCGTCTACCGAGGCAGTGCAAAGCACTTTCGTTTCGCCGAATTCCACCAGAACGGAACCCTCTGCGTGTTTGGTGTAATTGCGGGTCAATGTGACTGGACGCACCTGTTGTGCGCTACGGCCTGCTGGACGCATGGGTATTCTCCGGCTTGCTAATGATTGGCTGCGCATTATACGGACTTCCTTGTCCGCTGTCTCTTACGCTGGTCTGACGCAGGCATCAGATGAAATTCCCCGCCAGCTGTGGCTAAATGCGCGTTCCTTTCTCTCTGATAAAAAAGACATATGGCCGCCATTCTTCATTTCCTGCTGGCGCTGGTGGTGATTTTTGCCCTTGCGCTGCTGGTCAGTCATGACCGTAAACAGATTCGTCTGCGCTTTATTGTTCAACTGATTGTGGTGGAAGCCGCGCTGGGTTGGTTCTTCCTTCACTCTGCCGGGGGTCTGGCGCTGGTCGGTTCGTTCGCCGGTTTCTTTGAAACGCTGCTGGGTTTTGCCGCACAGGGCACGGAGTTCGTGTTTGGCGGAATGAGCAAACAGGGGCTGGCATTTATCTTCCTTGGCGTGCTCTGCCCGATTGTCTTTATTTCGGCACTGATCGGCATATTGCAGCACTGGCGCATCCTGCCGCTGCTGATCCGTATTTTCGGGACGCTGCTGTCGAAGATTAACGGCATGGGCAAGCTGGAGTCGTTCAACGCCGTCAGCACGCTGATTCTTGGGCAGTCGGAAAACTTCATCGCTTATAAAGGGATTCTGGGTGATATCCCGCCGCGCCGGCTCTACACCATGGCAGCGACCGCGATGTCTACCGTTTCGCTGTCGATTGTCGGTGCTTATATGTCGATGATCGAACCGAAGTATGTGGTTGCGGCACTGCTGCTTAACATGTTCAGCACCTTTATTATCCTGTCGATCATCAACCCGATGAAAAGCCAGGATGAGCAGCCTATCGCGCTGGATAAACTGCATGAAGAGCAGAGCTTCTTTGAGATGCTGGGTGAGTACATCCTGGCAGGCTTCAAAGTCGCGATGATTATTCTGGCCATGCTGATTGGCTTTATTGCCCTGATTGCTGCCGTCAACGCGCTGTTTGCGGCGGTGTTCGGCTACAGCTTCCAGCAACTGCTCGGCTACCTGTTCTATCCTCTGGCCTGGCTGATTGGCATTCCCAAAGCCGATGCCCTGCAGGCGGCCAGCATCATGGCAACCAAACTGGTGGCGAATGAGTTTGTGGCGATGATTGAACTGCAGAAAGTCGCGGCAGGCATGAGTGCGCGTGGACTGGGTATTCTGTCGGTGTTCCTGGTCTCGTTCGCTAACTTTGCCTCTATCGGCATTGTGGCAGGCGCAATAAAAGGCCTGAATGAGAAACAGGGAAATGTGGTTTCCCGTTTTGGCTGGAAGCTGGTCTATGGCTCCACGCTGGTCAGTCTGCTCTCCGCAGCCTTTGCTGGTCTGTTTATCTGATTATTCAACGGGCGGCAGTTCTGCCGCCCGCTTTCGCCTTAGAATCCGACGCAGACGGGTGCATCCACCCGCATAACCGACTCCTGACCAAACCGTTTTTTATAGAGGCTGCGTAACGCCTCAATATCAACGTTGGTGGCGGGGTCGATCCCGTGGATCAGCATCAACGCCTTACTGTTCTCCCGTGCCAGCTGACCGTTCTCGCCCAGCCATTGCCCTTTGGCATCATAGACCGACAGGCCCGCTTTAAACCGTGGCGTGACCTCATTATCCACGAAGTTCATCCAGTCGAGTGAACTCACCCTGCCGCCATCAGGCTTGCTCAGTCCAAACCACAACGTGGTCTGCATCATCATGTCGCCACCCGCACAGATGGGTTGCGGTTTAGTGGGCGGCGAGTGGCGTGCCTGGCAACCTGCCAGCAGCAGAGCCATCACAACAGGAAGGGCAATAACGCGAGACATAGATCAGTCATCCTCACAAAGGGTCAATGGTCATCATAAGTGGCTGTCGCTGAAAGCGGAAATGGTTCGTTATTTTCCTGTGCGACGCTTATGCCTGTTATGCCGTGGCTCGCCTCGCTATACTTCACCCATCTTTCCGCAAATGAGTACCGCTTATGATCCGCAGTATGACCGCTTATGCCCGCAGCGAAGCCAAAGGCGAATGGGGCAGCGCCGCCTGGGAGCTGCGTTCCGTGAACCAGCGTTATCTGGAAACCTACATCCGCCTGCCGGAACAGTTTCGTGGGCTGGAGCCGGTTATCCGCGAGCGCATTCGCCAGCGTCTGACGCGCGGTAAAATTGAGTGCAACCTCCGTTATGATGCCGATCCCAGCGCACAGGGCGAACTGATGCTCAACGAAACGCTGGCGAAACAGCTGGTGCAGGCTGCCAACTGGGTAAAAATGCAGAGCGACGAAGGCGCGATTAATCCGCTGGATATTCTGCGCTGGCCGGGTGTGATGTCTGCGCAGGAACAGGATCTGGATGCCATCAACACCCAGTTGTTGCAGGCACTGGATGGTGCGCTTGATGACTTTATTGCGGCACGCGAAAGCGAAGGTACCGCCCTGAAAGCGATGATTGAGCAGCGTCTGGAAGGCGTCTCGCAGGAAGTCAGCAAAGTGCGTGCGCAGATGCCTGAGGTGATCAAATGGCAGCGTGAGCGGCTGGTCGCCAAACTGGAAGATGCTGAAGTCCAGCTGGAAAACAATCGCCTTGAGCAGGAACTGGTGATGATGGCGCAGCGTGTTGACGTTTCTGAAGAGCTGGATCGTCTGGATGCGCACGTTAAAGAGACTTACAACATCCTGAAAAAGAAAGAAGCAGTTGGCCGCCGTCTCGACTTTATGATGCAGGAGTTCAATCGTGAGTCGAACACGCTGGCTTCGAAGTCGATCAA